>CETC01009607.1_pt1 | contig 19948 bp, 22 predicted proteins | sample 326911 | NCBI WGS metagenome assembly CETC01 (sample SAMEA2622694, study PRJEB7988) | marine metagenome | isolation source: saline water (ENVO:00002010), including | reverse complement strand
CAAGGGCAACCTGCACAACCTTCTTCAACTTTTCAGCAAGCTCAAAGAGCTCAGCAAGTTCCACAGCCAATGGGTGTGCAACCAACAGCTGGAAAAAACACAGTCTCATCGGAAGACCAAATTATGGATAACATGATATCGGATTTTAAAAGTAAAAATCCTTGGTAAATCCCGTATGGGGCACTCACCTAGAAGGCTAACAAGCAGTTGATAGGATTGGGTGTTAATTAGGAAATAGAAAAATGGCAAACGTATACAGTGGTGGCTTTGGAGCCACAACGCCAGGTGGTATTTCTATTGACGATACACGGAGAGTATTTAACTTTGGGGATAGAGTTGCAGAACTCGCTCCTCAACAGTCTCCATTTTTTGTATATCTATCAAAAGTTGCAAAAAAGGCGACCAACGACCCTGTGTTTAAGTTTTTAGAACAACGTCATCAATGGCAAAGAAGAAACTTTGAAGTAGCAAATGCGACATTTAATCCAGGAGCAGAGACTGCTGGAACAGCATTAGCGAACGGAGAGGATTTACATATAACAGCTAGATATGATACTTATGGAAAAATAAGCAGCAGTGACAATCATTGCGAATTTATTGTTCCTGGTGTTGTAGTGGCTGTAAAAGCAGATAGTGGTACAGTTTTTAAATTTAAAGTTGACCACGCTGCAGTAGTAGAAAGAGAAAATACATTGACTGATGGTAAGTATATCAATCATGATGCTAATACTACAGGAATTACTCAAATTAATGGTAAAGCATTAATTCCTTTAGAGGATATTGGCTCAGGCGAAAGCTTTGCAATTGGTAATAAAGGTCAAGTGATTGGCTCTGCATGGGCTGAGGGTACTGATAGTCCTGTAGGTTGGGAAGACAAAATGTACGACAGTGAAGGATATACTCAGATATTTAAAACTGGTATGAATATCTTTTCTGGTACTTCTCTTGCTACAGAATATAGAGGTATTAAGAATGAGTTCCAAAGAATCTGGCAAGATAAACTTATGGAGCACAAAATGGATATAGAGCAAGCATTCTTATTTGGAGTTGGCTCTTCATCTAATGAGACATCAACAACAAATGCTCCATATAGAACTACTTGGGGTATTTTGCCTTATACTAATACTAATGGTAAGGTATATAATATGTCTTATGCTTCTTCTGGGTATGATGCTTTCTTAGATGCAATGGAGGATTTCTTTGCACCTGAAAGTGGAAACTCAGGAAATAAGCTAGTTCTTGCTTCTAGAAAAGTTATTACTTATTTAAATAAACTAGGTAATGGCTCTTTTATGAACAATTCTGTTGGCTCATCTCAATATCGACTAGACGTTACTAGTATTCCTGGTGCTTTTGGGCACACAGTAACAGTTGTAAATACTATATTTGGTAATTTGCATTTTGTAGCTGAACCTCTATTAAGAGGACCTTGGGAAGATTATTGCGTAGCTGTTGATATGAAGAATGTAGCATACAGACCACTAGTGGGTAATGGTATTAGTCGAGATACCTTTATTGAAACTAACGTTCAAGACAATGGTGTTGATGGCCGTTCAGACATGGTTCTGACCGAAGCTGGTCTTGAAATTAGTTTGCCTGAAACCCACGCAGTTCTTAAGTTTTCTTAAGTAAGGAGTAGATTATGGCTTTATTAGGTATAGGACCAAATGGCTCAACTGGAACAGCGATTACAGATGGGACTACTCATGCTAATGATGTAGCTTATGGAAAATGGATATCATATCAAGAAGGTGGGATAACATATTTATCTCACGCTACTTTTGACCCTGGTACTACTGACGCAGAGATGATTAGTCCTGCTGTTAAAGGTCCTTGGGTTAACGGTAAAAAGATAGTAGTTGGTGTTCATATTGTAGCAGCTGAAGGAACTGGAACTAGTGCTTCTGGTTTTCAGATTGAAGGCAGTGTGGATGGTAAAAACTGGGTTAGAATCGGTTCTGAATTAAGCGCTGATTTAAATCCTGAGGCTGCAGCAAATGCTGTGCATTTGTTTACAGTAGATTTATCAGACTATACTCTTCCTTGGTATAGGTTAACAATGAATGATGACACTCATGATTTAGATGTAATTACATTTAAGTTTTTAGTATCTGGAGTAAATGCTGAGTATGCTGAAGGTTTAGGCCTTCAAGGTACTCTTTCAGATGCTTTTGTTGGTGGAATTGGTGTTGACCCATCATAGTAAGTGGTAATATAATCGTAAGGGGTCTTCGGGCCCCTTACATTAATTTAATGGAGAAAAAATGAGTAGTAATTTAACAATAACACATGCGGGAACAACGCAAACAAGAAGTGAAACAGGACCAGCCGCAAAAGGTGTAGACTTAGGCGGTAATGGAGTATCATTTATTGCTAGTGGAACAACAGCTACAGTTACACCTCCAGATGGCATGGTTGTAGTAGCTATACAAATTATAGAAGATGCTGTTTTAGATAGTTCAGGTACAACTGCAGATTCTAATTGGTCTACTAGAGCTCAAGCAGGCCCTTCAACAAATGACGATGCAATAGGCGGCACTACTTTACCAGCTGGTGTAACTATATATGGTAGATGGAAAACAGTTGCTTTAGATAGTGGTTCTGCATTTCTATATTTAGGATAGCATGTTAGGACTAGGTAGTAAGTTAACAAAGCAAGGGATGCCAGTAGCATCCCATATAACAGATAACCTAAAAATGCTACATCGGTATAATACAGGTTCAGTTGTGCCTGTAAGTGATGGTGCTGTATTATTTAATGGTTCTAGTGATTATATTGATACAAATTCAACATTCCAATCTACATTTAGAGATAGTCATTCAATATGTATGTGGGTAAAGCCTAATGATGGTCAACCAGCTTCAAATGAATTTTTTTTAGGCTCAAAAAATAGTTCAACCGAAGATAAGTTTTATTTAGCCCATTTAACTGATGGGAAGTTAAAGTATAGTCATTGTGCTAATAATGATGAAGATAGTATAACAAGTTCTACAATTTTTACAGACGGTGCACAGGACTGGACTCATATAGTTATTACTGCTTTAAAAGATGAAAGTGCTAGTAATGGGTTTAAATTATATATAAACGGAGCTCTCCATACACAAGCTAATAGTAGCGATATAAGTAATGCAAATTGGGGGGCTTTTACAACAGATATAGAATTAGATTTAGGCGCATATAATGAAAATAATTCTCATAATGGAGAGTTTGATGGTTATATGTGTAATGTAGGGATATTCTCGGAAGTATTAACTCCAGCAGAAATCAAATCAATTATGTGGAAGAGTTATGCAGGTTTAACAGATAGTGAGAAAACAAATTTAGTATCATGGTGGAATCTTAGTGCAAATGCTAATGATTCACATGGTTCAAACAATGGGACTTTATCATAATGGCAGCAACAATACAAACAATAGAAACACCAAAAAAATGGAGAGCACAGGATGCCTCTGGTAATAATAACCATGGACAAATATATTCAGGTAGAGGTTTAGAATTTGATGGGGTTACTGATTATTTAAGTGTATCTAGCAGCAGAGCTAATGTTGCATTTGGAAGTTTTTTAAAAACATTTGCATGTTGGGCAAAATTTGACGATGCTTCAGATGAGCAGGTTATAGGAGCCGCTTGTTTAAGTATGCAATCTGTAGGAGTAAAAGATGGCAAAATAGCCACTTCTACTGTTGATGGTGATGATGATATTGGCGGAACTACTGTATTGCAAGATAATACTTGGTATAGATTGGTATGGGTAATAAATGTAGATGTTACTGACACAGCTGCAGTTGACGCAGCATATGCTGATGGATTTTCTAATGCTGATTTTTATATAAATGGAGTTAAAGAGACAAAAGAAGCTGCTAATTTTTTTAGAGGCTCTACTGAAATGTTAATAGGGGCTAGAAAAACTGGCTCAGATTATAATATAAATTTTGCAGGAAAGATGTCTGATGTTCAGCTATGGGACACAGCATGGACAGCTGAAGATGCAGCATTTGATTATGCAAATCCTGAACAATTAGCTTTAAATAGAGGTGGCACATCTTTAACTAACTCTAATCTAAAACTCTGGTATCCAATGAATGATGGACATAGAGGACAACAATCATATGTTCTTGATGCTTCAAATGTAGGATTGGCTGATGTTACATCTAGTCTTACTTCTTGGTCTACTGGAGCAGATGTTTTTGAAACACTTACTTCATCTGGATTAGACGTTACTTCTGCAGTTAATAGTTCTGGAAATGGAAGAATGGTGACTAATTCAGGAATAACTTGTGCTATAGGAGATGTTTTTAAAATAACTTTTGATGTAACTTTTAATGGAGGGCAGATTCAAGGGCCTAAGTTAAAAATAGGAACAAGTGGAAGTGATTTAACTACTACATTAGGTTTTATAACAGAAAGTAATTCGTATACTTATTATCTTAATTGTATAGCAAATGGTACTGGAGGACTTTTCTTTTTTACCGATAATACTTCTACTGATTTTTCTATGAATAATATAAAGGTTTATAGAGTCAATAATAAAAATCATGCAACAACTGTATTTTATGGTGATATGACAGATATAGCCACAGATAGTGATGCTCAGTATGGAAAATGTTACAATACTGCTAATACTAAATTTGACTTCACTACTGAATCAACTGCTTTTTCAGGAGGTGATGGCTATGATGTAGTTGCGAATTCAGCATTTACTGCAACAAACTCAACATGTTTAATTGAAACTGATAATAGCTCTACAGGATTGGAAATAAAAAATAGTGGTCTTGCAGTTGGTAGTATGAAAGGCGAATTTACTGTTGTAGTAGGAAGAACATATCAGGTAGATTTAACTATGTACGCTAAAACTGAATCTTTTGTTGATGCAGATTTAGGTATTTCTCTTGGAACATCTTCTGGAGGAACTCAGTACTCTAATGCAAATTCAGCAACTGATTCGGTAAGTCAAACCTTTACAGCTACTTCTACAGCTTTACATTTAACGGTGTATGTTTTTAGTGCCACATCAGGGCATGCTATAAGAATAAAAACACTTCAAATAAGAGAAGTAGGTACAGCTTCAGGTTGGACAGATGCAGACCAACAACTTGATATACCACAAACAGCATTGCAATCTTATAATCAATTGGCTTGGTTTGATGGGGCAACTTCTGATGTAACTGCAACAGTTTCCTCTACTACAGGAGATTCTGATTTTTCAATAAGTGCTTGGATAAACCTAAATTTAGAAAATGGAGGGTCTCAAGGATTAGTAAGGCATGGAGGTGGCTATGCGGATAGTGCTGGATGGACTATTTATTTTAATGCTTCTGGAGCACCACTTCTTCAATATAACCCAGAAGGTGACGGTTCCCCTGTTCATAATGGGTTAATAGCTAATAGTACTTCTTTAGCAGAAGATAAATGGCATCATGTTGTAGGAACATTTGATAGAGATGGAGAATTTAAATTTTATACTAATGGTGAAAGAAACGGGGATGCTATAACTTTAAGTGAAGCCGCTACTGATATATCAAATGGAACTACTGTATATATAGGTTCTGTTGGAGGTAGTTCTTATAATCTAGATGGTTGCATAACAGAAGTTTCTTATTGGAAAAATCACGTATTATCTCAATCAGATATAAATGAATTATATAATGATGGCAAGGCTTTAAATGCATTAGAGCATTCAGCTTATCTTGCAAATAATGGAAGGCTTCTACATTATTGGAGAAATAATGGGCTTGCTTCTTGGCAAGATTTAAAAAATTCAACTGTAACGACTTATAATGCAACACCAAATGATATGTCTGAAACCATATTACAACAAGCAGGAGTGGATGCTTCAAGAGATTGTCAAGGTTTCTTAATGAATAGACAGAAAGATACCAATGCATTGAATTTAGCTGAAAATGACTATGCTACTGTTGATGTAAACCATGCATTCGGCACAGATAATTTTAGCTATAGTTGCTGGTTTAAGATAGAGGATGGAGAATTAGGTTATTTAGTTGGAGTTGGAGTTATGGGAGCTTCTGATATTACTGGTTTGATAATGGATGCAGGTGGTGGAAAAATAAGGTCAAGACCTTTTGGTGTAACAGCAGTATATACATCTTCCACTTATGATGATGGTGAATGGCATTACGCTCATCATAATATAGATAGAAGTGGAAACGCTATTTTATATATAGATAACTCAGCGGTTATAACTCAAGATATATCTGCTCAGTCAGGAACCTCTTTCAGTACAGATGCTTGGAATGTTGGTTTTGAGATAACGCAAGGAAATTATTTAGCTGGAAATATAGATGAATTTCAGATATATAGTAGAATATTAACCACAGATGAAATTGATAGAAATTACAAAGCAGGAAAAAGGAGTCATAAATAATGGCACATTATGAAATGTATTTTTGCTTACCAAGCAGTGCATATAGCAGTGCAGTAGGCGCAAAGATAAAAGCACTATATCCAATAGTGGAATCAGTAGCAGATGATGGTACTATAACATATAAATCAGCTCCTACATGGAATGATATTATATTTGCAGGTAAAGTTGGTCCACCTAGATATTCACATGATAAAGCATATTGTATTATCAAAGGTGAATGGTCAATGAAGGAAGGGGTATTAAGTGAGCTTATAGCATTAGGTGCTAGCAAGTCATATCCTAACTTTAGTGTGCTAACTAAATCTGAGGCACGGACATTAGCTGCTAGCTCAACATTTACAGGAGAATAAATGTCTATTAAAAAAACAAAAAGAGTTGTATATTCGAGCAGTATTGGCAACCCCTTTCATGGGAATAAGCCTACTGTTAGAAGAAAAAAGAATTTAAAAAGGTAATAAATGGCTGTTAATTTAGGACAAAGAATAAAGGATTTAGTTGGATTTGATTTTGAATCAAACACTATGAATACTGAAAATGAAGGTATTAAGACTGCTTGTGCTGAAGTAATAGATAGACTTCCTTCTGATTACCTTCTTAAATATGCAGTAAGTCCTACGACTATAACTACTACTAATCCTGACTCTACTTTCGATGCAACTGGTAAAAGAATTCTAAGAGTATTAAGGGCAGATAATAGTGTTGCAATTTATTCGGTATATAGAATCTGTGAATATGTAGATATTGATACCTTTAAAGAGTTAGATGATTCTGACAGCATATACGCACCAACGAATCATTCTCCTGTATATACAATAGATTCTATTAATTCTGATTATAATTATTTAAAAGTCTTGCCTACTATTTCTTCAGGAACGGAGAATGCTCTTGTATATTATATTGAATATCCGAGTAACATTGCAATGTACACATTGGAAAGTATAGACGGGCTTCCCCATGAAGTAGAACATGCAATAGCTTTAAAAGCATCTATATACATACTTCAAGTATTAATTAGTGATACTGTTCAAGATGAAGAGGATGATGAGATGCTACAAATGCAACAGGCGCAAATGCAATCTTTAACTTCAATGTACGATATTGAAATGCAAAGATTGACTAATAATCCTGAAGGAGATGCTACAGATTAAATGAAATTAAAAGAAATGATAGAATTAGTACAACAACATCACTCTCATATGGGCGAAACTGAAATTATACGATTATTAAATAGAGCTAAGGATGACTTTTGCGAAAGAACTGAAATAGTTAAATCTACTTATACTATTCAAACTGTCGCTAATCAAAGATACTACGCTTTAAATGATATAGGAGATGATGTTACATCTACAGTGCTAAAAGTTAGAGAAGTGTGGTTAAATGATACTCTTATACCGAGGTTACTAGAAAAGCCTCCAGTAGATGATGATACGAGTGAGGTAGAATAATGGCTTTACAGAGATACTGGTACATAGATAGAGGACAAGGTGGTAGGGATAGGTTAGGTATTGTTGAAAAAGCAAATTCTCAGACTACAAAAGAAACTATTACAACAGACTGGGCTTCTGTTTCAGAAGCAAAAGATTTAAGAATATATACTATAGATACTCAAGAGGATTATGTTGTTAACAATTTATCTGCAGAAAATACCGACATACCTAAGCGTTATCATGAGGCTTTAGTAAATAAGGTCATTTCCTTGGGATACAGAGATGCTCGAAATATGAAAATAGATATGTCTCAATTTTTTGATGCAGAATACGAAAAAGTAGTTAAAAAGGCTCGAAAACAAGCTAGGTCGAATTATCAGACTCATGGTTTTATAAAGCAAATAGATTTTTAGGAGATTAAATGTCATTAATAAGAGAAGGTAGTACAGCAGGATTAAGCGAAGCAGTATCAGGGACACTTGGTGTTACAGGTTTAGTTACTGCAACAGCTGGGCTAAAAGTAGGAAATAATATTATATACGCCTCTGATGGTGGAGCGACCATAACTTTAGATACATCTGATAATGTAACTATAGCTGGTGGTCTTCAAGTAACTGGAAATACTTTGAAAAATTCAGAAGGTGAAACCACAATTACAATGGATACAGACCAGAATGCTATTTTCGCCAACACAGTAACTTTAACTGGGAGGCTTTTAACAATAGGTCCAGATTCTGATGGTGCCGATAGGACAATTATATTTGGACATACTACTTTAAAATCTACTATTGGAATTGATGATAGTAGAGATGTTTTTGCAATAAACACTGACGCTACTTTTGAAGCTTCAGGAGCTAATGATTTAGAAGTTGATGCGAATGGGCATGTGGCTATAAGGGGAGATTTAACTGTTAGTGGTAATGATATAAAATCAAGTACCGATACAGTTATCACATTATTAGCAGATGATGCTACAATAGTTGGAGACTTAACGGTAACAGGAACTAGTAGCGGAACAATTACTCTTGGTGCTGATGCTGATGGTACGGACAGAAGTATTGTATTTGGACATGGAACTTTAAAGACTATCATGGGAATCGATGATTCAGCTGATAGATTTGTAATAAATACAGATGCAACATTTGATGCTACTATTTTAAACAATGACTTCTCTATAGATGCTAGTGGAAATTGCTATATGTTGGGAGATTTAGAGGTTAATGGGGGTAAAATAACTTTTGGTAATGATGAAACTATAGATAACGAAACCAATGGAACAATAAAATTAACTGGTGATATAATTCAAATTATTGGTCAAGGTTTAGTTCAGCCTACAGGTTCAGTGAATGCAGAACTTGTAATAAATGCTCCTTCATCAGGCTATGATGCTAAAGTGATATTCCAAGAAGCTGCATCTAGTTTATGGTATGCTGGTAGCGATGGGACAGACAATACTTTCCATATAGGAACAGGCAGTGCTGTTGCTACTAATACAATGTTGAAATTATCAACTAGTGGCGATTTGACGATTACTGGAGGTATTACATCAGCTGGAGCAACTATTGCTACAAGAACTAGTGTAAATAATCTTGCAGATGACGGTTCTATCCCTGTAACAGCAACATGTGTTAATATAGATGCTAATGGTGGAGCTAGAACAGGAATTAGATTTGGAGGAACAGGTACAGCTGGTCAGATAATAATTGTAAATAATACAGGCGGTGAAAAACTAACATTCCATGGAACTGAAGGAACAGCTTTAGTTAGAGGTATACATGCAAGTTACGATGTAATGGAATCTAATGGAGTATATATATTTGTATCTGATGGAAGTTTATGGAACTATATAGGTGGTGGAGTTGATAGTCAAGCTAACCTTGGCATGGCAGCATCATAAGATTTATAATACGGAGGTAAGATGGAAGAAAAGATACAAGAACTTAAAAAGCAACAGGAAGCTGCTAAGGAGCTTTTCATTAAATGTCAGGGTGCTATAGAAGTTCTAGAGAGTATGATGGAAGAAGAAAAGGAATCAAAGAAAGATGTCAAAGAAACCAAGTAAAGACTTTGATATAGATAAGTATAGACAGGAGATGGTTACAACTTTGACTGTCTTAAAACATGATGTCAGACATATAAAGGAAACTTTGGTAGACCAAAGAACTTTATTGAGAGAGCAAAATGGAAGAGTTAGAAAGAACGAAAGTGCTATCTCTAAAATATTTGGCATGGGAAGTGTTATTCTAGGCATATTTGGTGCCTTGATAACTTGGTTATTTAATAAATAGGAGAACAGATGAAAGTAATGATATCTAAACTGCTAAAGATGGTATTCACACCTAAGATGAAAAAACAAATGTTTATTGCTTTAGGTGACCACTTAGTGAAGTCAACTAAGAATAAGTTAGATGATAAGATATGGGCGACAGTAAAAAGCAAGATATAAAGTTTGTTATGCCTAGTGATGTTTCGCCACATGGAAGTGAGCCATTGCTTACCATATGTGGCGATTTAGTATGTTTCCCAGATAAAAAAGACATGGTTTCTAAAGTTGGTATTATAGGTACTAATCATTTCTCCAAAAAACCTGATGAATGTCCTTGCTGTAATAGCGAGGCTGTTTTAGGAATAGAAGTACTAGGAGCAACTCCTGGAGTTTTGATGTGGCAATGTATGAAATGCGATGAAAGGTATTTGAAGTTTGATAAGAAAACTACAAATGAATTGCTAGAGAAAGTTAAAGATACATACACAGTGCCCGATGACTGGGGATATCAACCTAAAACAGAGTTCAGTTAGGGGATTAAATGAGAAAAAAAGGCGTAGTGAAACGTGCTATTGTCACTCCAGATAAGCACTTTCCACTAGCAGATGAAAGAGCAATAAAAGTAGTCTGCAAAGCAATAGAGTTAGTAAAGCCTAAAATTTATATAGATTTAGGTGATACAGGAGAATGGGAGATGTTTAGCTCTCATTACTGGAAAGATAGGGAAAAACCACCTTTAGAGGTGTTAATACCTATGTTAGATAGAGAAGTAGAGTTAGTGAATGATGGTATGGATATTATAGATGCCTCCTTAGACAAAGCTAAGTGTAAACAAAGGCATTTTATCCAAGGAAATCATGAAGTATGGCTTGATAAGTTTGTTACTAAACATCCTTATCTTCCTCAGTATGAAACAAAGAAAGCTCTAAGATTAAAAGAGCGTAAATATAAGTACTGGGAATACATTTCTCATAAGAAGTTAAAGATAGGTAAATTAAACTTCACTCATGGAGATTACGTGCCTATACACCATGCTAAAAAGCATCTATCTTCTTATAAAGAAAATATCATGTATGGACATACACATGATTTACAGAGATTTACTGATACTGGTTTAGGTGGAACTCAAAGTGCTTGGAGTATGGGTTGCTTAAAAGATATGAGTTCTGATAAGAATAAATGGTTAAGAGGTAACCTGCACAATTGGAACCATGCATTCGCTATAGTTGATTGGTTTGTTAATGGCGATTTCAAGGTTGAAGTAGTAGAGATAATTGATGGCAAAACCTCAGTGTGGGGTAAATATATAGATGGTAACTAAAAATGAACGAAGAACAACTACAAAGTCAAGCAGAAGGTATATTAGGTTATATAATGTACTTCGTCCTATCTGGCGTGGCTCTATTACTAGTCAAATCGACTATAGAGTCACTGGTAGAGAGTATAAAAGTATTCTTGGGGAAGGACCTGAACACGGACGATGTTGTGATATTGAATGGTCGACCTGCCAGAATAGTACGAGTGGGCATGTGGAAGACGACGTTCTTTGCTTATGATATAGGTATGGCTAATGGTGAACCTTATGTTAAAGGTGGCACTAAGATACAAATACAAAATGATAAGCTAAAAGACCAGATGATAGAAAAGCCGCTACAAATGTTAGACTTAAGTAAATGGAAGGAAAAATAGTGAAAATAAAAGGTGTAGATATAGGAATGTTAAAACCAAGAGAGCAGGCTGCTATGAAAAATCACTCTGTTCATCATAGCCCTAATCATATAAAAATAATGGTACAAGCTATTATAAGCGGAAGAACTTTTACTGAAGCTCATAAAATAGCTATGAAATTAACAGGAAATTAATAAAGGAGTTAAAATGCCAAAAGTAGGAAAAAAGAAGTTCAGCTATACGAAAAAAGGTAAAGCCAAAGCTAAAACTTATGCTAAAAAAACAGGCAAGAAAGTAACTAAAGCTAAGCCTAAAAAGAAATATTAATGATAGTTAAAAAAGCATTGATGAATCAAATAGAGAGAATGATTAAACAGAAGTTAGGAGTAAATCCTGATGCTCATAAAATTAGACGCTTAGAGGTTGAGATTAGAACTATGCAAGGAAATATAGCTAGAATGCAAAATATGATAGATTCTAGCCTAGAAAACAAGTGCTCTAAGTGTCAGTGTAAGGTAAAGGAGAAAAGTGGCTAGAAGTATAAAAGAAATAAAGAATTTTAATGCTGGTACAATAAGCAATGCAGACCCAAGAGAGACTCCTGATGATGCACCTATATTATCATATAACGTAGAAGGTAATGGCCCAGGGGGCGTTTTAAGAGCAAGAAAAGGTGATAGATTGAAAGGTGGTCATGTAGACCATGCTAAGATAAAGGTAGATACTGGTTTAAAAGTAGATGGAGATATAGGCTTTACACAAACTAGAATTTTATACATAGGTAGTAATTTAGGAAATTTATTAGTAGATGATTATATAATTGTAGAAAATGAGACTAGAACTACGTCTGAAATTATGTTATTAACAGGAATAACTGATGAAGGAAGTCACGGTTTTATAGACGTAGTTAGAGGGCAATTAGGAACAACCGCAGTAGAGCACTTTACTGATTTAGATTCTGACCCTATAGTTCATATATATAGAGCTATTAATCCAGTTTCATCCTTTACCTATAAAAGCGAAGACTCTGATGATAAAGAAAACATGGTTGTGGTAAGTAAAAATGGATGGGTAGATGGAGTCTATGACTGGAATAAAAACTTGTTTGAATATAACGCAGATGGAACTGAAAGCTCTTCAAGAATTGCAACTGTTGGCCAGGGTGTTAATGAGCAGTTAGGGACAGGTGATTTAGTGAATGATTTCTCTACATTTCCACATAAGATAAGTCATAATGACAATCCTTCTATTGTTGCTAAAAATAATATCTTTTTTATAGGATGCGGTTCTTCTCACACTACTAAGTGGCTTGGAAGGATAAAAAAAGCTAATGTAAGTAGTCTATCAGGCTTTTTAATGCTAGACGACAAGCTAGTATCACCTGCGATAAGCGGTTTTGGATATGACAAAATGATAACTTTCCAACAGTCATTTACTGATTATACTGTTTCTGAATCAGTTAAAAACTTAACTGCACTTAGCAGTGATAGTAAAGTCATACATATTGCCTTTAAAAGAGATACTGATTATTTAGCCCTAATAAACGCTGATACTGGAAAGGCGTATATTTCTGCTTCATTAAATTTCACTATTGACAATATATGTAAATGCGTTTCTAGTAAAAAGTTTTTAAAAGTATGGGTCTATGAAAAAGGAAATGATACGGATATAGAAAATACAGGGAGAATTCACTTGCTAACAATTCCTAATATTGACCATACTACAGCAGATGGAGCTGTTATTTTAGGCTCTTCTGGGCTCGCAGATGGATGGACACCTATATTAGACAAAACTATTAACATATTCTTTGCTCCAGAAGACTCTGTTCCTAAAGCTAGTAATATTAACTCTAAGAATTATGGATATGAGTCTACCCCACTATATACAAAAGGATTTGATGAAGATGAAGGACTTGAATATGAAGGTGGTCAAGAAATAAGCGATATTCTAGAGACCGTTGATGCTAGTGGAAATGGTAAATTATGGATATTAGCTAGCCCATTGGATGTTGACGATGAAGACCCTGACAAGAGCTGGTTTAGGGCCACTCCTTATTTACCAGTAGATAGCCCCACTTTAAATCCTTTTTGTTGTTTTAGATTTCTATGGTGCTCTTATGAAAGATATGACCATCATGGTGATGCATTACAACATATAAGAGGTGATGAGTTAAATGGAGGAGGTGTTCTTGACGTATATTTTAACGATAAGTCATTTTCTATGATGCAAATAAGGGAACATGCAAAAGGCGACACTTCAGATTATGCTAGGCAAGCTACGATTGGGCCATACTTTACAGAAGGTGTACCAAGTGGTAGTGCAAAACAGAAAACTTATATGAGATGGATAAAAAGAGAAGTCCCAACTCCTGGTGCTACAACATATAATGCTAATTCTAATGGAGGTTTTGGTAGTTATATTAGCAATGGAGCTATAAATGATAATGGAGAAGAGACAGCTAGTTGGAATAATCAAGTAGTCTTTAATCATTCAAGCCCAGAATTAACTAACGACTGGAATGAAAATTACTCTGTGCTTTTAAACGGTGGAGGACCTTGGTATATGGATAGCAGAGGAACTAATCCTAGTAATTATCCTGAGGAAGGAACCCATGTAATGGAGCATTATGGTAAAAGCAGAATAACGCATTCTGTAATAGAGCCAAATTCAACATCAGGTTGGGACGAGAAAACTGAAACCAAAGTAGGGCAATCTAGGCCAACATGGTATGAAGATGACCATGCAGAGCACATAGAAGATTCAATTGTATTTAAACCTATACCCAATTCTTTGATAGATTTAAGTGATTTGTATAAAGTACCAAATGGAAATAGCGATGAATCATCTTTATCTCATGTAGTAGGATGCTATGTTAATTTTCATAAAGGGTATTTACTAGAGGATTTATGGGACCACCATAGGACTAACAAACACCAATACGGAGAGGATACTCACGGTAGAAATTGGGGGAAAAGAATACGACAAGTAAGGGGAACTTCATGCTTGTGGATTTCTAGCGGGAATTTAGAAAATTATGGAGCTTATTATACTAGGCATGCAAATGTAGGATGGAGATGGGCTAGGAATGGGCCCCAATGGAGTGATAGTTCAGCTTATGGTGTAACCCAAGATTGTAATACATATCAAGATATTAACCTGTCTACAACTTGTTGCAATCTAAATGAAAGTGAAGGAGCTACTGTTAGAATTTTCAAGTGGTTACCTTATCAGCTTCCTAATAGACTTACAGCTCACACTAGGAATAAAATGTTAAGCGAATTTAACATTGCCAATTCTAGTGGCGATATTTCTTGGCCCTCTAATACTAATGATAACAATCCAAAGTATAGTTCTTTATTCTTGTCTTATGATAATGAAGAGACTGGAGATGAACTTTCAAGTGGAGTTTCAAGATTTGGAAATGTTATCAAACTCAACACTACTGCAGAATTAGGTGATAAGTACGATACTCTTATTGCTGATGATTCGATTGCTACAAACGGATTATGTGGCTACTTTAAAGGGACTAGTTCTACTAATATTGTTTCGGCAACTGGTGGAGACGCTTCTAAAGAAGCTAGCCCTCAAAATACAAATGCTGCGTTTTCTATTGATGGTACCCAGGGGATACCAGGTCAAGATGATAACTCTATTGACGTTACAAATCTTGTAGATAGTAGTGGAATATTAACATCTGCTATTAGGGATGTAGAAGATATAATTCCTAATGGTCCTTCTAAGTTTATAACATTTGGCAGGGCTATTAGTGTCTCCCCATCTAGTTATGACAACTTTTCAAGTGATGTGGATTTCCCTTTTATAAGTTTTATGCATAACATTGACTTTAATGGATTTAACACAGGTCAATCTCGAATTGAAAATTGCTTTTCTATATCCAATTTACCTGTTGGAGCAGTTTCTGGTGCTCAAGTGGCTTTTTTGTCTAATAATTTCTCACAATCTATATTTACAGGGAATCTAGGACCGTATGAGACTACATCTCTTAGAGGAAGTGCAAATATGAATGACTTGGGATATTCAAAAATATTTAGATTAGAGGCTCATAACAATAGCTTAGCTGCATCATCTTTTGGTCTTTTGACTGGAACTGAAGAAACTCCTGTAGAAAGCACAAATCGATTAATGATAGGGCATATATGGCCAAAAGGAAACCCTGCTGGTCTTACAGGAACAGGTACTGTTAATGCCGATGCAACAGGAAATAAATCTGAATATGGGGTAAATGACTATGAATTATCGGTATTTAATAAAGAAGGGACAAAGGATGCATTTCATTGCACTTTAACTGATGAACTTGACTTTACTCCTACAACTACTGATGACTTTTCAGATTCTCCAACTGAAGGAACAAATGCTAATAAACTATCTATATATGCTATTAGTAAACATCAAGAGGCTAACACATTATCTGATGTCACATTTTCAGGGGTGGATACTGACCACCCAAGTGGTGATAATACCCAAAGTTATGCCGATTATTTTCCTCAGCAAACTACTAGATGGTATAAATTGTCATATGAGTATGATGGGTTTCAAGACTCTCCATTAACTGTTAGTGACTATCTTTACAGAAACAACACAACAGATTATGCGTCGATTGATGTTAATATATCTTTGCCAGGAAATATATCTCCTAGAGTTACCAGGGTTAATCTTTGGAGAAAAAACGAGGAAGGTATGTTTTATTATCTTGTAAAATCTATACCTGCTGATACAGCTAATTTTAAACCTAGCACACTAGCAGGTAAAAGTATACTCGAAACTGTTGTTAGAGATAGGGGGGCAGAGAGTATTGCGAGTGGGCAAGATTACGATGGCTATACAGGTCTTAGTTTTACTACTACACATGTTTCGGCAAACTATGGTTTATCTGTTAAATGCGGAAACTATCTTTTTGTATCAGATGTTCAGCATATAAATGTAGACAGACCTCCTAAAACTACAATATTAAGGTCTCAAAAAAATAAGTTTAGTCAGTTTTTAGGAGACTCTGATAATGCATTAGGGGTAGAAGAAGAAATTAATGCAATGACCAGTTTTAATGGTAAGCTTTATGTTTTTACAAATAATGCCACTGTAAGGATAGACCCTGATTCTTTTACTGAAGAGGATGTGTTACATGGGTTTGGTTGCACTAGTAAAGATGGGGTTGTTGTTACGGAATATGGAATGTTTTATGCTGACAGAAATCACATATATCAGCATGATGGTTCTAATGCTAAAATAATTAGTTATCCTATAGAGAGTGATGATTTTTCTGGAGTAGATGGCGGATGGAAAACTTTTGCCTCATCTGGAGATTTTAAAGCTATATTTCTTTATAAAACAAATCAGATAGGATTTGCTGTAACTTATAATAACTACACTTACATATTTTGTTATCATCTATTAAAACAAAGATGGGACTTAAAAAAGATGCTTCCTTCTTCATACTTAGATGTTTCAAGTCAAAATTTAGGTTTTTTCACAACAAAGTCAGATGGTAGTTTATATATGTTTGCGCAGTCTTCGCTCTGGGAAACAGAGTCAGATGCAAAAGATGGGTACCAGTGGATATCTAAGAAATTTACTATGGATGCTGATACTATTGATAAAAGGTTTGTAAAAATAAAGGTAGAAGCTGATGGTACTATTGATACTCCTGTAGTAAAAGTAGATGGAAATGCGGTTACTGTAACTTCTACAGGGCAGACAACAGGAGCTGGCACTTATGAATACAAGTTATCAGGTAGTTACAAAAAAGGAAAAGCTATTCAATTATTCTGGGGAGATGGAACTTTAGATGAAACAACTGATAAGTATAATTCAACTTCAACAATATTTTCTATAGGCATTATATATAGAATGGGCAAAGTAAAATAATGGCTACAAAGAAAGCGCCTATAGTAAAGGATGCACAGTTTTCAAGAATATTTAATGATATCTACAAAACTTTAAATGAATTGTCAAGCTCAAGCGAGAATGGTGCTGGTAAAATGGCAACTACAAAAACTGGTATTAGAGTCAATAATGCTAAGTTTAAATTAACTAAATATGATACTCTTACATACAATAATACTGTTTTAAGTGTTTTAAATGAAAGAGCTGGAGAAACTTCAACTATAAAATTAGGTTCTTTAGCTAAGTTTACTAATTTTCAAGTAGCAAAAACAGGAAATCTAACTATTGATTCACCTGGAGATATAGAATTTAATGCTGATGGAGGAGATTTTGCGTTTAAAGATGACAGTGCTGATTTAGCTTCTTTAAGTAGTAGTGGCTTAACAATAAACAATATCTCTGCTATTGGTTCTGATACTGATAAATTCTTAATGTCAGATAGTGGGGTTATTAAGTATGTTACTGGGGCGAATCTAAGGAGTTACATAGGAGCAGGTACTAGTACTGTTGCAAATCTAAATGATTTAGGTGATGTTACCTATTCTAGTGGAGACTTAACTATTACATCATTAGATACAATCATATCTGGAGATTTAGCGATAGACTCTAGTGGTGATATCACCCTAGATGCAGATGGTGGTGAGATATATTTTAAAGATGACGGAACTACTTTTGGAAATGTTTCTACTAATGGTGCTTATTCGTCATTGACTTTATACGAAGATGGAGGGGCTTCATCTGATGATTTTTTTCAAATTTATACAGCAGCTAATGGAGCAACTACTATTAGGACAGCAGATGCTGGAGGTACAGCAGCACATTTAACTATTGACCCTGATGGAGATTTGCTTATAACAGGTGCAGATGTTAAAATAGATGCCACAAAAAAATTATATCTTGATGGTGGTGGAGATACTTATATATATGAAAATTCAGCAGACAGTTTAAAGCTTTTTGTAGGTGGTGATGAGATATTTAGAGTATTGGAGCAGGGAACTGATGGGAATCAATTATATTTTTATGGGGCTAGTGTAGGTTTTAATCAATTAGAACCTACTTATGATGCTACTAATACTGAAGTAGATTTTAGGCTGGGCAATAAGCAGAATCTAACATTTGTTGGTGGAAGCATAACAAATGTAAAATTAACATTTCCCAATATGTCAGGTAATTTTGTGTTGTTATTAAAACAAAATGGTAGTGGCAGTAACACAGTAACTAATTGGAAGGTTTTTGAATCTGATGAGTCTTCTGCTGATGGGGCAGTAGGAGTTAAATGGGCAGGTGGCTCTGCTCCAACACTAACAACAGATGCTAATCATGTTGATATTATCTCATTTTATTGGGATGCTGATAATGAAATAGCTTATGGTGTTGCAACATTGGACTTTCAGTTTTAATGGCTACTGTTAATTTACTACCTAATGCAAATGTGCCTACTGTTGTCAATGATTGGAGTTTGTCAACAGGCTCTGATGTATATGCTTTAATAGATGATGACCATACAGGAACAGTAGCAACTGATAGTAGTTATCTTAGCTCAACATCTGCTGGTAGCACTTGTACAGTAGAACTTCAGGATTTTTCTGAATCTCATAGTGCTATTAATAGCATTACATTAGTTACAAAGGCTGGTAATAATGGAAGAGGAGCATCTTTTACACTAGAAACTAAATTAACAAGTCCTAGTGGTGATTATTACACAGAATCCTCTGGGTCTCAAGCTGCTCATAGAAATTACAGGACACAGACATATACAACTAGAACAACACATGATGGTTCAAATGCTTGGACTAATGCATTATTAAACAGTTTAAGAGTAAGAGTTGATTTAGATGCTCATTCAGGAGGAACAACAAGATTTACATATTGTTATGTTACAGTTGATTATGATTTACCTGTAGCAACAGACAACTCAATATTTTTTGGAACAAATTTTTAAATAGTTGGAATAAATGTAAAACTTCGTTATATTATGACGATGAAAAGGGGTTTAAATGGGATTATTTAGTAATTTAAAAAAATTAAGACTTAAAGATATAGGTACTGGAAAGAACCTAAAGAAGATAGGTAAAGGTATAAAGCAAATGAAGTTTGGCGAAGGCCTTGGTTTATTAGGTTTAGGTCTTGGTGGTGCTGGTTTATTTGGTGCTGGTCCATTAGGTAACATGTTAGGTGGAGTAGGCAGTAAAATAGGTGCTGGTATAAAGAATCTTGCTAGTAATAAATTTATAAAAGGACAACTTAGAAAGAAAGCTAGTGGTTTATTAGGGCAAGCTATGGCTGGACCTCAACCACAAATG
>CETC01058880.1_pt1 | contig 19956 bp, 14 predicted proteins | sample 326911 | NCBI WGS metagenome assembly CETC01 (sample SAMEA2622694, study PRJEB7988) | marine metagenome | isolation source: saline water (ENVO:00002010), including | reverse complement strand
TTCAGTTTTACACCAGGATTCGGAACATAAATCATTTGTTTCACAATAACTTTGATCACAAAATGTTGTTTCACAACCAGATTGATCATAAACACTATATTGACTTATACACCAACTAGCGTCTAAAATATAGTCACTCACACACCAGGATTGTGAACACAAATCATTAGCCTCACAATGTGATTGAGTACAATATGAAGTATCACCATCAGGTAATAATGTGTATGTGCTTTGACACCAAGATGAATCATGACTATACTCAGAAACACACCAAGCAGAATTTAAACTGTAATCAGAAACACACCAGGATTGTGTACATAAGTCGTTTGTTTCACAGAAAGTTTGAGTACAATTTGATGTATCATCACCAGGTAATAATGTGTATTCACTTTGACACCAAGATGAATTTAAACTATAATCAGAAACACACCAACTCTGTGAACATAGGTCATTTGTTTCACAATGTGATTGTGTGCAATATGAAGTATCGCCGTCAGGTAATAATGTGTATGTGCTTTGACACCAAGCAGAATTTAAACTATAGTCACTCACACACCAAGATTGTGAACATAAGTCGTTTGTTTCACAAAAAGATTGTGTACAATTTGAAGTATCACCACTATCCAATAAACTATATTGAGTTTTACACCAAACATCATTACCCCAATTTATTCCACTCTGAGCAGCTTGAGCAACTAATACATCTTTTGTATATTCTAACTTACCAAATAAATCATTATGAGGTCCTTGTGGATAATCTGCTGTGCTATTTACTCCGTCATTTAGATTATAACGAGCGTCATCACCAACTAACCAATGATCTAAATTTAACCATGTGTGTGTTTCAGGGGTGCCGTCACCATTCCAATCGAAAGCTTCATCATCACCGGTATATAATGCATCATAAAAAGCTCTTAAAAATGTAAATTCAGTTGGAATAACTCCATCAACTAAATCCCAACAACCAGATTCATCATACCAAGATGCAGCATCATCACACCAACCACTTGTTCCACCACAAGCTGCAGTTAAAAATGTTGAATAATCATCGTAATAAGTATTATAAGAATCTTCATCATTATCTTCATACCAACATTGTAGTGAAGCTGATGTACAATCAAATGTACAAGTACCATCATCAAAATGATCTAAACCACCAGTAAATGTAGTTGTATTACTAGCAGCACCATATGTACAACCACATTCAACGACTGTAGCACAATTTGTAGTAGTACCATCATCATAAGGTAAACATCTTTCTATACCTGTAATTGCATAATCACAACATTGTTTAAATACTTTTCCACTACCACCAACACCATCACAACCAACAAGACAAGGCTCAGCAATACAACCTTCTGTACCATCTGCAATAGGTCCACCTGTTGAATCATCACCACATACACAATCACCACAATCGTCTATATATGAAGTTCCATTAACAACAAGTGCACAATCTTTACAAGTTGAGTTATCACCTCCACATACCCCACATTCATCAACTGTAGAAGAACCATTACATACACCTGCACAATCAAAGTCTACTTCATAACTTGCCCCATGATGATTACATTCTGGATTAGTATTTCCAGCTGTACAACAATTACCACCACAATCATTTGGAGCAGTTGGATAAGTACAACAATCATTTTCAGAACTACTATTACAAGCTACAACAGCATCTGCATTATAATTACAAGCCGTTGCGATAGTACAACCATCACAAGTTGAATTGTCTCCACCACATACTCCACACGAATCTAATGTTTGACTTGAACAATTACAATAATGTGTAGTACTACCATTATATGTTGGGCAATTTGTATTAAATTCAATACAATCTTCACCATCTTCAACAATACAATTACCACATAAATCCCAAGAATTACTTACACAAAATTGTGAATCGTTGTAATCTCCTGGTTGTAAAACCCAACCCGTATTACATCTTGATATACATTGTTCATCACCAATACTAATACACTCCTCTGATGTTACACACCCAGCACCATTACTACAAGTAGCTTGATTACAATGTGTTTCTGGCATTCCAGATCCTAAACCATCACCGTCACCTGTATCATCAAAGCAAATAAGTGATACACCAGTACCACCACAGACTCCACAGTCATCAACTCCTACTATACAATTTCCACCACAATCATAACCAGTAGCTGCTCTACAACAATTACCATCTTCAGTTTGATTATTTAAACATTCTAATCCACCACCACTATATTCACCATAACCCTCTTCACAATTTTCACAAAAACTTCCAGGACCATTACAAGCTGTCACATCAGTACAACAATTTGATTCCCAATCACCATCACCAGATCCATCTGCATAGTATTGACCACAAACATCTATACAAACTCCAGTATCATAATAAGGTTCACTAGGACAAATACCACAAGTATCTTGATTTCCGTTCCAAGAATAAACAACTTCATATAATTCACCCGTACCTGCGTCAACTTGAGGATAAACTCCAGGAGGACAATAACAATCACCACAATCATCTAATATGGCTTTAGATGCACAACGATTTCCAACACCATATGTTATACAATAAGATCCCAAACCACAATCACTATCATCACTACAAGTGCTATCACCATCTACATTATAACCACAATTACCAGCACAATCTAATATTGGACATTCATCTGCTGCAGCTCCTGAATTTCCTTTACAACTACAAAAATAGTTTCCACTTTCATCAGTTGGTCCACCACATTCATCTACAATACCATTTCCACCACAGATTCCACAAATATCATAAATTGGTGCACAATGTTTTGATCCCTCATAATCTATACACATTTCACCAGTTGCACAATTAGAATTAGAAGTACAAGTACCAGTTAAATCAGGACAATTACAAACTTGTGGTGCACTTGGAAATGGTAAATTACAACCACATCCCTCCCAAGTTCCATCACAATCATCTACATTATCACAAATACCATCACTATCTGAATCTGAGGTACAAATACCATCACAATCATAATATTCAGAAGGGAATCCATCACAATTATCATTATGACAAAAATAACAAGTTTCAGAAGTTGTATAACTATCAAGATTTTGAACATAAAAAGAATTACCGGATAGATACTCCCATGTACCCACTGTCAAACTATCTCTATGTACAAAGGCCCTTCCAGGTAAATGTTCTATAGTTATATTTTGTAACTGAAATTGATTATCAGATACAAAATGTGGATCATATAATGTATAAGGAAAATGATCATTATCAGTACAATTTTCTTCTTCACAATCTGTATGGGTAAACTGAGGACATCTATTAAAGAAATAGAATCCTACTCTTTGCCACTCATTATTTATTTCTATAACAGGATTTGGTGGTTGGGTTGTATGGTAGTTAAAAAAATATAATGTGTCGGTTAAATTTAAAGTTGTTTTAACATCAAATACAATTTTATACATTTGATGATCAAGAAATCTATTATATGTTTCATCATTTACATCAAGAAATCCACTACCCAAATATATTCTATATTTGATATCATCCCCATCATCCCAATCTTGTTTTTCAGCTTCTAAGCCACCTTCTCCTCCTGGTGTTGCATATATTAGTGGTGGTGTAGTACCAAATTGTTGATAACAAGGTTCTAATGCACAATTATTACCAATTAATGTTTCTTTTTTATCCATCCAAGCTGCATCAACTGTTACAGAATTAATCATAAATTCTTGATCTAAATCATTTGGTGTATCATTTTCATGATCACCAAATAACCAATTGTGTTTCATTGGAATATATGGATTAAATAATTTGGTACTATTATCATAAACATCTGAACTTTCCCATACTCTAAAAGAATCAACCTGGCCAGTTAATCCATTATAAAATCTAAAGTCTTCCCAATCTTGATATTCATATGTAGTTGCTGATATTATTGGATTACTTGTACTAGGTATTCCATTCAAATATAAATAAAATTCAAATCCATTACTTGGATTATCAACTGCAACAAATGTAAATTCATTCCAATTCCCATTCATAGATTCCATATCAAAATCAAAATCAAATGTTAAATTTTGACATGTATCATGATTATCATCTGCCCATGGTCCTGAATTTGCAGTATCACTACATAGATTTTGTCTATCCACTTGAAAGTTATTACCACTACTCGAATTCTTAAACCACCAATAAGTTTCCAAACCTATATTTATCCAGGGAGGGCTAGCTCCGTTTGTAAAATTATCGGGTTTAAATATAAATGAATAAGTATAAGGTGCTTTCGTAGACATAAACCAAGGCCAGTTGTAATATTTACTATGACCACCTTCTAAATCACCATTACCAATTCCCATTAAAACAGAATTTTTTCCAACAGTTGTACGAGAAACTGAAAATTCATCACAAGTTGCATCTGAATTATAATTACAAGCATCTGGATCCATACAACCAAATATTCCTGGTGTATCGGTACAAACATCACATTCATCATATGCAAAATTTCCAAAACAAGTTCCATTACAATCCATATTAGGACAATCGGAAGTTCCCCATGTTTCATAAGTACAATCAAGATTTGAACCATCACATATATTACATAAATCTAATTCTAAACTACCACCCCAGTTACCAGCACAATCTTGTTCACAAGGTAATAACCCTGTTTCACCTCCAACACATGTTCCACAATTATCTATATAAGGTAACTCGGATCCAGGATCATAACACCAACCATCACATTCTATAGTACCATTTTCACAACAACATTCACATGTTGGTGGACCATTCTCACATTCACATTTACCTGGACCATCACAGATACCACATTCATCTAAAACACCACTACCACCACAAACACCACATTCGTCTTCTTGGTTACCATCACAATCACAATTACCATTAGGTAATAAACAATTAGGTGTGCCTTGAGTACAACTAACACCACCCTGTTCACCACCTATTGTAAAATAAGCATTAAGTCCACAATTACCACATTCATCAACTACAGCTCCCAATCCACAATCACCGTTACAATCCGGATCACATTCACCATAGTATAAGTCTAAACAATCACCATTACAATCTTCACAATAATTTGGCCATATACAACTTCCATCATCTATACAATAATCAGCATCACCAGGAAGAGCTCCTGAATTACAAGTTCCTTCGGTTCCATTATGCATATAATTACAAGCAGTATCATATGTACAACCACTACAAGCATTCCAACCTTCTGGATAATTTCCGTTTTCTATATCATCTGGATATGTATCAGAAAAACATGTTAAACATTGATCCACAACTCCTTGTCCTGCATTTGGACCTTCACAAAAATCAAGTTGGTTAAGTGTCCAACACCCCCAATTATCTGGAACAGTATTATAACAACCAAGATAATTATCAGCATTTAGTGAAGATGTACCATCACAATCAGTATCTGCATAATGATAAACTATATTTTCTGCTGGACAACAATTACCATGATTATCCACAACAAATCCTGTATGACACACTCCACAAGGATCCATATCTTGATTATTACCATTACAAATTCCACAATCATCAATTACTGCATTACCATTACATTCACCAAGACAATCAGCAGTTGCATCAGGTCCATCATCACATATACATCCAGCTTCTGCATACCAACAAGAACCATCATCAATTAATGCATCTGCATTGTAGTTACATGCAGTTTCATCTGTGCAACCATATGTTGAGTCATCTTGAAGAGTACAAGTACATTCACATCCAAATTCATCATCTTCAAAACAAATAGGAACATATCCATCAAAACAATCGTCAATGGTATTTTCACAATCAGTTCTATCATTATGACTTTTTTCTAAATAGAATCCACCAGTTCTTGTAATATGTCTTTCAAATAATGATTGAAATTGTTCTCCTGGGTTAACTCCACCTGCATCATAATTAGTCAATCCAGAAATTGTGTCGAACCAATTTAATATCCATTTGTTAATTAATCCAGTAATTCTTGTTAATTCACGATGAAATGAAACATTAGGTTTTTTATTCTTCAATTCATCTATCCTTATTTGGGGAATATTAGGATATACTGATATCAAAACTCTATGCATCTCTTGTAATAATTCTTCTAAATCTCTATTTAATGGTTTAAATTTTAATCTACCTTGTAATATTAAATTCCGAAATGTTGGACAATTTAAACCTCCGGATAAAAGACAATTAACTATTGCAACAAGATCCATTACATCATAACTTCCATCACTATTCATATCCAAATGACCATTACAACTATTAAGTTGACATTCTGAACCTAGTATACAATTAGCTAATGCAACGACATCTAATACATTCAGATTCCCATCATTGTTTGCATCACCGATTAATATACATCCTTCCTCTAAAATCGAACCATCACACCAAATAAAACCTTCTTCACACACAGTTGACTGTTCACAAGCACAAGTATTATTGAGAATAGGACCATCACCCTCTTCTTCATCTTGTTCACAACATTTATAACAACATCTTTCATCAATTAAACCAGATGCATCTAAATATGGAGAAGTTAATGGATCACAATCTGTTCTACAATCTACCTCTCTACAATCACACCAATTATAATCTGGATTTGGTGTTATTGAAGGTGTACATTCACAAGAACATGGGCCAATAATTTGTGGATCATCATCAGGAGGAGTAGTCCATTGTCCATTAGCATTCTCTATATTACCACCACTCACATAGTCATAACCTGTAGGACATTCCGGAGGACAAGATTCCATCGTATAATTACAATAAGGAGCTCCACATCCCTGATATATTTCATCCGGAGGAGTTTGTGAAAAATGGACACCATAATATGTATGATAACATTCCGTTTCCGAACCGTGCTCTCCACCATGAACTGGTTTACAACAAGTAATAGGAGTATAACAACATGTAGGTATATCAGAACCATTCCATCTAGTACCATCATGACATTCTAACGCGTTAGGATCATAGTTACAAGAATTTGGATCTGTACAACCTATAACATTTCGACCTGGATCAGTATCATCATCCGGTCCAGGTGGAGGTGGGGGTGGACTATCATTATATATACATGTCGCGTGATATAGATATTCATCCGAATCGAAAGTACAATCATTAGACATATGTCTACAATCCGTTGAACCTATAGGTCCTTCTATCTCACATTTACACCACCTTTTTTTAGGTACAATTGGTTTTTTATATCCAGGAAATGGTTGTACAGGGTCATCATGTTGAAAATCTGATAATGGAAGATCTGGATATTTTGGTTTATCTGGTTTAACATTTATACTACCAATACATTCATGAGGATAACAAACAATTGTACCATTTTCACATTCATGTTGAGGTCCGTCACCATCACAATCACCACATTGATCTACATATGTACAGGAACCATCATCAGCATTTGCAGTTGGATCATAATTACAAGCTAATTGGTCCGTACAACCATAAGTTTGTACTGGTTCATCACATTCTCCAGTATTAGCACCACAATCTAAAGTACATGTATCATTTTCAGAATCATAAAAACAATGTGTATTTTCTGGAAGATTACACCACTCAGTAACAGTTAAATTTAAATCTGATGGATTCATTAAACAATTATTTCTTGCTGGACCATTACAAACACCACATTGATCATAATATTGTAGATTATCAGGATTACAATCTTGATTACAAACACCCGATGGTGAATATTGATAACCATTTAAAGTAAGACCCCAAGATTTAGAAGTTCCATCACACACTCCACATAAATCATAAGCATTAAGATGACAATCACAAGGTAAATTTAATTCAGGTGTATTTGGAAATATATCAGGTATACTATAAAATGCATTTGATTCTCTAGATCTATTAGTCAAGGTGCATGTATCAACATTGGTGAGGTTTGAACAATATTCTGGACAGAACTTCCATGGTTCAAAATTTCCAACACCATATGATGTACCATAACCAGGAGTAGGATCACAAAAGAAATCATAAGGATTATCTTTATCAAATTCAGGATGATCAGGATTCCTTTCAGTTATCATATAAAGGAATAAGGCTTCACATTCACTGTTAAATACACTACTACCTTGTTCCCCGTCATCATAATCCCATGAATGTGATCCCCAATTGTCATCATCTCTCCGAGCTCCAGATAGACAAGTACCATTGAGGAAACTACCTTCTCCACCACTTGGATCAGGAATATATAAACCACAAGATGAACCAACATCTCTAGGTCCAGATCCTGTATAACCAGTTATACTTACGAAATTAGAATTATATTGAGATAAATCAACAGCTGTTGCATGAGTCCACATCAAATTTGGTTGTTCTTTAAAGGCTTGATTCCAACTTCTACATAAAGAAACAGAATCTGGATAAAACATTTGAGCATAAACATACCCAGTTACAGTATTAAGTTCATGTATCCATTCTTGTTCATGAGCAGTCGCGTACGTGGGTGGCAAAAAATCAGGATCATTGTTATAATACATATCCGGATCTAATCCTAACTCTTTTATACCAATCAAAGTACCATTTGGTGCAACACAACGAGTTTGTTGAAATCTTTTCTGATAGAAGTTAGTGTTTGCCGTGTTCCAAGTATGTTCGGAATCTATTGACCAGGATGCACGAGCCCAATTTTGCCAATAATCCGGCCAATAGTAATAATCTCTACATACTTTTTCACCAATCTTACCTCCGGTTTCGGTGCAATAATTTGGTATAGGCATATAACCTTCCTCCTACTTTACTTTATAACCACGAGCATTTAATAACTGGGTTTTTGAAATTATGTCTACTTTACACCTAGCTCCATATCCCGTATAATCTTTATATGTTGACATATCTGACATTACATTCCCTTTCCACCACCATTTATTTTGTAGATGAGGATTGCCTAAAGTAGCCATATCAGGAGCTCCAGGCTTTACTAAATCCTCGTCTATAAAAGGACTATATGTAGCTGTAATAAAATACCATTCATCAAAATTCATAGGTATATGTTCATATGAAAATGTATGAATCACATTACCATCTGTTGCTAATTGATTATAAGTCTTTGTATCATATCTATCTAAACTTAATTCTGAATTTCCTGTATTTGAATCCCTAATTGTTCCATCTTGTTCTTTAACGACTAAACGGACAAACCTTTCATAATTATTTTCTGTAAATGCATATGATGGTACAGTAATTCCCTTAAAATCATCTTCCTTGAGTGTTAATGTTTCTAACCTAAACCCCATTGGATCTTTTTGTCTAACTGGATTACCATAATTAAATAAAGTACCTTGACTGACTTTATCCTTAAATCTAACCCATTGACTTATTGTAAATCCTTTTGATAAATATTTTGGTTGTATCATTTATTAAACTCCCGTACCTGTATAACAATTAGACCCATCCCACACACAATCAAGGTTATCTGTTGTATCTTCACATGCTGTTTGATCTAATCCTACACAATCATCATCTTCATCTGCTATACCTGTGTCTCCTGATTGATTCTCGTCAGCAGCATTATTAATTAGTAATGCATCATTTAAATTTGCAATTTCCATATAACCATCACCTTCATCTTCGTATTCATCTCTATCATCTTCCATAGAAGCATCGTTTGCAAATTGTACATCCTTTAATCTCATTTGAATATCTTTATATAAAAACTCCAATGTTCTATATGTATCAGATCCTTCATCTATAGTATTTAAATCATTAGCTTCAGTATTTAATCTAGTTACTTTACCATTTGTATCATCTAATGCATTATCTTGCATATAAGATATACTATTATCAGCCAAAAAGTTAATATATTCTTGAGACTCCAAATCTATTTCACCATTTTCTGAATTTATATATGGTGGTATTTCACCCCGTAATGCAAAATATTCATTAAAAAAATTATCTATTCTATCTTGTGTACTACCTATATTAGGAATTAACTCTGTAATTGTTGTGTCTACCAGCTCCTTAAATAGTGAAGGATCTACAGCAACAGATCCGGATTGAAATTCAACAAATTGACCAACATTGGGAGGTAACCATAAATTGTGTGGATGTGATCCACCATCACCAAATGGATCCCAAGAATCATGCCAAGATGCATCAAAACTACCAGTAATATTACCATCATCAATATAAGGTTGATCCTCTGGATTAGCATAATAATCAGATCTAAAAATTAACATCTTTTGGTTGGTTTCTCTCCCATCAATAATTTGTCCATAAGTGGCAGAGTTCTTATCACCATCAATTGTTTTTTGATATTCTAATAAACTATCGTAACTTCCAGATGTTATCGATTTTCTGGCTATTAAATCGGCTATCTGTTCTCTTGTTAAAGACATAACCTGTTACCTCACTACTTTAAATTCAAAGTTATCATCATAAATAATTTCTTGATTATCATCTGTTTTAAGTTTTAACATTATTTTATAAAATCTATTGGGTTGAAATGTATTTAAATCTTGTTTAAAATAGTGACTCCCACTATCCAAACTTAACATAGAATAATCACCAAAAGGTATTATGGTTTCACCAGTAGTTAAATCAACTATAGAATAACTACCACTCTTATCTGCTATAAATGAACCAGTAATAGTTTGTACTGATGTAGACCATGTTCTTCCTACATTCTTCTTTCTCGCACCTACTCTAAATTTAACTATTTCATCTTCTTTGTAATATGGTTTTATACCTTTAACATATAAATAATTATCAACTTCTCCAGTTAAATCTAATTCATTAAAACTACTTGTATAATTACTTGGTATCGCATCTGCTATTCCTTTACGATCATCCCATTTAGCTTCTAACTTTGGTGTATATATCGTATGAGTATTTTTCGAAAAGAATTTTAAACCCATTGTTGAAGTATCATTTTCAGGACCTGTAGCCATATGACTTCCACTAATTTTTAATATAAAACCATAATTTGGTAATCCACTTTTAGCTGGTGCAGATTTATTCCAAGTTGTTCCTTCCGAACCACTTATCCAATGTCTTACAATATCAGTAACATCCATATCAACATCAGGAGATTCGTATGAAAAAGATTGAGAAGCTTTAAATGTTGAACCTGTGTACCAAGTTCCACCAAATTGTGAACCACTACCATTAGCTTCCGAACCAGATCCCAATGCTCTACTTCCAGATATAGTTTGATTATTTTCTAATTTCCAAATCTTATTAGGATCTGATGCATCAATATGTCTCCAAGTTACACCATCCTGTACAATTGGTTTGGATGAATTTAAGCCGGTACCTTCTACCCAAGATGATGACAATGGAAAGGCTTCCAATGAATATTCAGATTGTAAATGTGACGAATCACTTGAATATAACCTTAAATTAAATTTTATATTAGACTCACCAAAAGTACTACCACGAGTTAGTTTTTCAAGTGATTCAGATACCTCATTAATATCAAATTGTGTTAGTATTCTCGTTACACTTTGAGCAAAACTTGATGATTGTGGTGATGCTGTTGATGGAAACTCTTTTTTTAATTCCAATATTTGATCACCACCATAATTTTTTGATGATGAAGCTTCATTGATCCACGAATCTTTTGTAGGATAGAAAAATTTATGCATTATGACACTACTCCTCTTATATTTTGGTTGGGATTTTTCAATTCAAAAATACTTGGTGCACCTCCATTGGGTAGAGCTGGTCTAATAACACCATCTGAAAATTGTGCAAAGTCATAACCAAATCCATAAGAATTCGGACCAATACCACATACCCCATTAAATGGTATACCTGTCTGTGCTCTTAAATCACTCTCAACTCCCAATTCACTTGCAATCTGTGTAATCTTTACAAAATTAACATATTTAACACCTTCCGTTTCATATAAAATATTTTCTAAATCCGAAATATAAATGATTTGGTTATATGTCATTTTATCAATATCAAAATAATTTTTGATTTTTTCTATCAATTGTAATTTTATTTCAGATTTATTATATGATTTATGTGTGACAACATCAAATAATACACCAAAATTGATAACAATACCATCCTTAATAGTCAAGTTATCTGTTATAGATTTAAACTTGTCAAGAAATCTACCTAAACTTTGTTTAGTAACATCATTGGTTGGAGCTAAATCTCTATTAGCATCTTGTGCTAAAACATATGCATCTAAATTTTTATGAGTAGCTGTATCACCTATAGTTCCACCGAGTGAAGGTATTACACCTATAAAATTTGCTATTGCGTTTATAGAAGTAGTATAATCAGTTCCACCAGATGAACCATCTATATCTCCTTGTGATGCTATATTATTAATCATAGTAGAAAACGCACTAACATCTGGTGCATCAATTGTACCCCCCTCATCCAAATCAAAAGCTGCTAACATTTCTGCCTGGCCAGGTTGGTATCGTGTGACAAAACATTTTGATACAGAACCATATTTACTAGGTAATGCTAAAATTCTCGCTTCATAATCTTCCTTTGTTACACATCTATTTTGAGTAGAGAAAAAAGATTTTACATTTTCTTTAATTTCATTGATACTCTCACCATCTTTACCACCCCTAGCAGGACTTGGATTTTTAATATTTATTGAATCTACTACAGATGTTTCACCTTTATTAGCCAATATTTTTTTTGATATTATAGAATTTAAATCATTAGCTGGAACATTTGTTTTTATCCCACCACCTATTCTATACTTTACAGTTATCGTTGTATTTGCAGGTGTTTCACCTAAAGAATTATAATTTATATTAGAAAGAGGATCTAAAGTATCAGGTAAATTATTTTGTATCAATGCATTAATATCTTGATTTTCTAAATACAAATCTTCTAATACTTGACTCCCAACATCTGATCTAGTAATACCATTTCCAAATATTAATGATGTTGTATTATCTTCATTAGTTTCTAAAGTAAATCTTTTTTTAGTAGAATGTGGTGCATCCAATTGAAATGGTGCAGCTACAGATCCACTTATATTACCTGTTAAATCACTATAAGCAGAAGTTCTCGCATCATTTAAATAATGTGAATCTGTAAATACTCTATCTTGAGCCAAATGACTAACTTCATAATATTTATTATCATTGGAATCTGTAACACTTATTATGGAAGAAACATTATCATCTTCTAATGTTAATCTTCTAAATGGTACAGGTTGTCCTATTACAAATTTAGATTGTTTTTCTTCACCAGCTACCGCTAATACTTTTCTAGTCTGTTTATACATATTAACCAATCCATCACCATCAGTTGCATATTCTTGAATTATATCAGATCCACTTATTGTAAAATCAACAACATCTAATGTTTGAAATTTAGCAGCAGTTGTTCCCGATTCTAAAACCATTCCGGAATCTATAACTATACATTTAGAATAATTTGGAACTCTATTATATGCATCACCAGTAGCAGGTAATAAACAAGAAACTTCAACCTCACACATAGCTGGTATTGTTGGTTTAACTCTATAACCAAATGTCTTAGAAATATTTAATAGATTTTTTCTTTCAGAAACAGTTGGTAACATCATTTCTTTAAATTGTTCATCAATATAAAAATTTAATACATCTCCAACATATGCAACCAACTCTAATAACATCATACCCGAAGATGTTTCATTGAAATCACTAAATGTGTCAGGAAAATAAGTTTGAATATAAGACATCAAGTCTGCCTTTAATCCCTGAAAATCTCTATTTACATATTTTACATTTTTATCATTTCCATAATTTTGTGGCATATATTTTCTCCTAAATACCTTCTGGTGTAGTTGTACCTTGCACCGACACATCACCCAAATCAATTTGTACCGATTGTAAATTCTTTGGATCAGAACTTAATATAAATGTTACATTTACTATAACTCTATTTGGATTTTCACCTTTAGTTTCATCTCCCTGAACTACATCGACTCTTACAATAGTGACAAATGGCATCCAAAATTTTAATTTATCAACTAAATCATCCTGTATCAATTGGGATAATTCTTCATCTTGTTGTTCAAATAAAAAATTCCTAAGATTTGTTCCCAAATCAGGTTGAAATATCCTCTCACCAACATTAGTACTTAACAAATTAACTAAATCAGCTTTAACTGCATCTACAGTTAAAGATGTAGCTTTAAAATAACCTTCAATAGAATCACCTTTTTGAAATGGAAAATCTATTCCTATTTTTTTATTAGTATTATCATCAATGTTATTTTGTTGATTTAATATAATAGCCACATTTGTCTCCTAATTATCCTGCATCTGCATCATTTATATCTTTTTGTAAACAAACAACTTCTGATTTATCTTTCAAATCACCACTTATAATTTTACCAGTTCCAACTACAGTTAACGAACCACCATCTCCTTGAGATTTTTTTAAATTTAACTTTTGTGTTATTTTACCTTTAGCATCACCTTTACCAGTTCCTTTTATCTTACCATCACCGAATCCTTTACCGGAAACAGTACCCGCACCAGCTGATGTTGCAACAGCAGCTCCAGGGTTAACACTAACCATACTATCAAGTTTAGTAACCTTAACATCACTTTCGGTTTTCAATTTTAAAGGACCTGCTGTACTAATCTCATCAACATGTAAATCCGTTTCCAATTCTATTACTCTAAACTTTATAGATGTAATAAACTCTTGTATAGCTTTACTTATATCTTTAGCTAATTCTGGAGTAGTACCCTTGTCATCTGGATTACCCCGTGACTTCATAAAAGCATCTTCTAAATCTTTTGCTAATCCCATATTAACCTCTCTTCTTATAACTTTGTTTTAAAATTTTTGAAAAATCTTTATTGAAAATATCTTTAATTGCATCAGGTGCACCTGGTGAAACTAATTTATCTGACATATTACCACCTCTAGCTACTTCTTCAACAGTACTTGAATCATAAACTTTATCACCCATTAATGCATAATCATCAGTTCCAAATCCTTCAGTTTCATTTAATACTTCATTTAGTATTGAATTTTTTGAAAATGTTTTTTTCTCAACAATCTTTTTCTTAGGTTTTGGTTTAGAAACTTGACGTGATGATAGTGATGGGGTTTTTAATTCCGTTATCACTTCTCTTATAGCAAGTGCAACTTCTTCCCTAACTATTTTTCTTATTACATCTTTTACATTTGTTTTCTTTTTCATATTTAACCTCTTATTTTTCTGTGTTGTTTGCTTCTATAAAATGATATTTACTTTGAAAATCAGCATCCATTTCTCTACTCAGTAAATTTTTTAATTCTTGAACTTTACTTATACTATTTGGATCTATAGGACCAGACATACCAGCTACACACCCAGTCATCTTTAACATCTCAATAAGTTCAATTATCTGTAGTAAAAGTAATCTTAACTCTTCACCCAATACCATAGGTTGTAAAGAGTTGTTACCATCAATATGATCTTCCAATGCACCTCTTCCAAAATAAATATTAGAAGAGTCAATTAATGTATGATTTTTGGTTGATAATTCAAAAGTATCCCCAGCACCAAACCTTATATTAGAATAACTTGACATCACAATTCCATCATTAATACCTTCTTCTTCTCCTTCAAGACCCATAGCATCACCTTTTGCATTAAAAATAATAGTATCGGAATCAAATAACATTTGATGCCTAGATTTATCTTCAAATAATAAAGGTCTATTGTTTTCAAGTTCTTCTACATTACAATATAAATAAAATGGTAATCTCCAATGATCACTCAATTTACCTGCTTTAGATATAAATATCGTACTACCATCATTTAAGGTTTCAGTAGTATTATTAAGTCTTCTACCATTTGAAATTATTATCAAAGGGCTTTTACCACGAGCACCAACTCGTATACTATTACCAAATCTACCTTCCAACATTAAATCACCTACACCATGTCTATGTATACCACTGTCATCAATTTGATCTAAACCACCTGGTTCATCTAAAACAGGTAAAACAGCTTTCTGTAATCGTTTTATATCAGGATTCCATTCAAATTGTGGATTCATAAATAATTGTTTTCTTAAATCATTAACACCTGATCTAGGTGCTGGTAATCCAACATCAGGATTAAAGTTAGGATTACCAAAAGTATTTAAAGGACCTAAATAATAACCAATTCCTTCAAATTGACATAATAATACAGGATCACCCATAGTTGGAACATCTTGTATTCCTCTCAATAATGGTTTATAGTGATCACCCATATTTTTCTTTAACATAGTAAGATCTCTAGAACCTTCTCGTTTAAAATCTGAATTTTTTAAAGCTAATATAGAATTCATATCAGTATCAGCATAACATCCATCAGCCTGTGGATTAGTTATTGCACTTGTGACTACACCAACAGTAAATTGTACGGGAAAATCATAACCATCTTCCCCTGCAGGATTTTGAGCTCCTGGTGTAAGATGATCACTGGATTTATTTTTTGGTGCTGATGTTATGTCTATGAAATTTCCCAAATTAATTCTCTGTCACTTTTGATATTTTTTTTGATTTTTCTTTTAAAATAGTTACTTCATCATTTCTTTTCTGTAAATCGTCTACATCTTCTTGTAATGCATTGATTAAATCTTCTTTTTCTGAATCGGATAATAGAAATGATTCCTCATTATTAGAGGTAGACTTAGCTAATATTCTTTGATATACACTAGCTAGTTTAACAAGATGTTCATCATTTTTAACAGCAACATCGAATAATTCTTTTATTAGTGGTGCAACCATTACAACATCATCAATAGTTTGTATAAAACCATGAATCTCTTGTATCAATAAATCAAGTTGTAATTTTTTGTTCTTTTGATTATCGTAAATGTCTTTTGTCAAATCTTGAAAAGACTTACCTTCAAATATTTCATCATTAGATTTCACGCATTAGTCTCCATATTTATATACTATGTCATATATAAATATGTTAATAATGAAAATTTATTGTAATTTTGATCAGATAATATTATTTAGATTTCTTATCAGGAGGTGATATATTTAAATCTTTTAACATTTTTTTGTATGATATACCCTTTTCTTCTGATTTCTTGGGTTTCTGTCTTTCACGTTCATCATAATATAATTCAAATCTCTCATTATCCGTTAATTCTGGATCATCAAGAAGAAATTTCTCTACTTCTTTTAAAGACATATGTTGTATTATATCAGAACGCGTTGTCTTACCATTTCTTTTTATTGGATTTTTCTTTGGATTAGATTTCTTATATTCTTTTTCCCAACCTCTCAAGAATGCATCAAATTGAGTTACCATTTTTTCAAACTCTTCATCTGTCATATCTTCAGGTAACTCCCAATCTATAAAATAATCATCTATAATATCAGATCTTCTATTATTAATTGCATCTTTATTTTTATTTGGATTATCATTTTTAGAATCATACCCATCCAAAGAGTTCATAAGTTCACCAATAGCCCAATTTATAAAATTGATTTTATGCAAATCGTCTACGGAATTACCTTTACTGGCATCAAGTTGAACTTCATCTAAAAATTCTATTATATTTTGTACCACTTCTTTAGGTACTATCTTATATTTTGCCATATTTTTTCTCCGTATTAAACCCGCCTTTTTGTCTGACTCTCTTATATAAATATAAGATTAAAATTGAAAAAGACTAAATTATACCAGAAGCTTCGTCTAAAAACTTGATTATCTCTTTTATATTTTTCTTAGATAAAGCTATACCTTTTCGGGTAGGTTTCCAATCTAAAGTATTATTATCTTCATAATATACCCTTAAATCAATATATTTATGTCCTTCATATTCATTAATAGATATTATTATCTTCTCTTTAGAATTTTTTTGAACTTCACCTATTATATTCACTTGACCATCCATATTAAATCCATTTATTAAATTTAGATTCTTTCAATAAAGTACCGTGTTTATCATACTCTTTTATTAATCTACTATAATGCCCACGAATTACATTCATAATTTTAGTTATATTATTAGTAGTAACACCCGTCATTTCCCTAATCAAAAGATATAAACTTTTTTTGTTGAAATTTTCTATTTCTTCTCTTCTTTTCAATAATTCTATAATTGCATATGCAATATCCAAATCACGTTGTTTTTTAAACATTGTATTGATATTATCTTCTAAATAAAAAACCAATTCATCCATAAATAAAGATATACTTGCTTCATGACTATCAGACTTATCCAAATACATACCACGAGCTGAAGTTTTTAATTTATCTATATCACAGTGTTGTTTTAATTTCTTATAATTATTATTATTATTTAGTATTAAATAATTTTTAGCCACAACTGAAAAATAACTAAACGCCTTTGCACCCTTTGAATGATCATATTTATGCATATTCATAACCAAAAAAGCAATTACTTCATTTTTAACATCATCAAATTGTGAATCAAAGTAAGTAAATTTAAAAGTATTAATTATATTCTCACATAACTTATCAAAAGCGTAATGTATTTCTGCAGTATATATTCTATCTCTTTTAGTGGAATCTTTATCCGCATCCAATGCATTATATCTTATTATAGCTTCTTGAACTTCCAAATCGAAATATTGTCTTGGATTTTTCTTTTTAGCAATCCTTTCTGGAACAGGAACAGGTCTTCTACTTTGTTGTCTTTTCATTTGTTTTCTCCTGATTATTTTCATCTTCAAATATACCATCTAACATATTTTGTATAGATTTTAATTGTTCAAAAAAGAATCCGACTTCATCATCAGATTCAAATGAACCTTTTGTATCCAAAAGTTTAACTCTCTCCGAAGAGATACTTATTATTTTTTGAAATTTTAAAATAAATAATTCATATTGATTGATTCGTTTCAATGCATAATATAACATTATAGATGAAATTAAACTAATCAATACAAATATTATAAATAATGTCCACCACATATTATCTCCTAATTAAAAAGCTCATCAAATTTAGCTTTCATATTTTTAATTTCTTTATCAGAAACATTCTTTTTGGTATTAACTTCACCTTCATCTGAATATTCTTCTTCTCCCTGCAACCAGTTCTGTTTCTCACATATCGTAGATAACCAATCACCAAAATGAACAATCGAACCAAGAACATGTCTCGTGTCTACATAAGACCTAAAATAAGTTTCAGCTGCTGGATCAAATAATCCATCTGCACATAATATAGCTTTATAAACATGTGGATTAACATCAATATGATATTTAGCCAATAACCATAAAGCTCTATCATGAACAGTCATAAAATCTAATTCTTTATTATGAGTATACCACTCATTTAATTTTTTTCTTCTCCACTCATCAGATTGAAATTTATAATAAGGTTGTGTTCCATCACCAAGTTTACCTAAATCATGAAACATAGCTGCCAAAACAACATCCGAATCTGAATGGATTACTTTAACACCATTTGATTCATATTGTTTTTTAATCATTAATGAATTTTTAATTACATGTAAAACATGATCAAGATAACCACCCTTGAAACAATTATGATAATTTGGTCTACCAGATGCAGGTGCTGTTTTATATTCAGACTCAAAGTCATTATGTAACTTTAGAATATTTTCTTTTTGTTCACCTTCGAAATGTTTGTCAATAATTGACATTAATTCATTCCAGTTATTATCCATTTGTTCTTGATTTATCATCTTCCTACTTCTCCTAAATATTTTAATTTTGCTTCTTCATAAGTTAATCCGAATAACTTATCCCAAAAATGTAATTCTGATATTAATCTATTATCAGATTCTAACTTATTAAATCTTTTTTCTGCCTTTGGTTTCCACCAATCAGTTATATAGTTATTATAATTTACGAAACCCTGGCGAATTATCAAAGAACTATTTTCAATTTCTCCCCTTAAAAATTCATTTGTATTCTCATAAAATGGACAAAAATAAATTCCTCTTTGCATTCCACTAACATAATCAGCCGGTTTCATACCACATTCTCTATATATTTTTGTATCTAAATTAGATCTAAC
>CETC01009247.1_pt1 | contig 19980 bp, 7 predicted proteins | sample 326911 | NCBI WGS metagenome assembly CETC01 (sample SAMEA2622694, study PRJEB7988) | marine metagenome | isolation source: saline water (ENVO:00002010), including | reverse complement strand
TTATTAATACAAATATAAACTTTAAGATCACTATTTACAACATAATATTGTGCGTCATAGAGATTAGTTGAAGAAGTTTTAGGACTTTGGTTCTCTCTTGTATATGAATGTTTATACATTTCATACACTGTTCCTGAAGTCCATGTGTATTTCTTAACCATCAACTGTATATCATCAGCTGACATCTTCTTCATACCGAGCATAGTATCCCACACATCATTGGATTCTTTAAATCCATCTTTAGGTGCAGGAGTATTGGTATTCCAATCTAAAGCTCCATATCCTTGTTCAACATCTTGATAATTGGAAAAACCAAGGAATGTATAATAATTATCGGTGCCACCAGATATACCAGCGACAAAATTCCTCGCATTTAATATTCTAAATTGATCTGAAATAATCGCAGGCATCTTACTAGACTATTTTTGTTTATTTATGTGTTTAATTACTGATTAGTTTAACTATTAGAACTAAGATCAGAATATTCGAGAGCTATAGGTGAAACTCTTGAAACTGTAGGACCAGTGGATATACCAGAATATCCATTATTTGTATTAACAGTAAATGATGAAGGAGTTGTTGATCTTGTAAAGTTATACAATTTACTCCAACTATATTCACCTAAATTGGATGACATACTACGAGCAATACCAACATTTCCACCAGATACTGCTGTCACATTTGCAACAGAACTAACATTAGTAGATACTGTTAATACTCCTCCAGAAGAACTAACGGCTTCAACTTTATATATACCATCTGCATAAGCATCACCAACACCAATTGTATTTCCACTTCCATCAGTAGCAGTTAATCCACCAGCAGGTCCAAATCTAGTACCTTTAAGTACAAAATAATCACCAACTACTAATTGAGATAAAGATTTATTACCAAAAGCAACTTGATTTATAAATGGGGATGCATCCAACCCAAGAATTAATGTTGGGCGACTATTAACTCCTGATGTTTGTTTAGCAACAGAAACTACTGTTCCATAATCACCTTTAATTTCACAATTAGTTATTCTCTCACGAGTAACTGTTTGCGTGGAAAATAATATATTAGGCGGATTAGTTGAATCATAACCAAATCCAGCATTTGTAATAGTTGCTCCTGTAACAGTACCAGCAGCACTAACTGTTGTGGTAGCAGTCGCTTTACTAACTTCAAATTGACTGTAATGTATATTTGAACTTACACCGACAGCAACTAATTTATTATCCCCATATGCAAGACCATTTATCACAACACCAACTGGAGTTTCATCACTAGAAATCATATGTTTCTTATACCATTCAAACCCATTAACAGAATTTAATCCCATTCCATTTCCACCACCTGCATACCATACATTATCCTGATAACTAAGTGACCATAATGCAAATGTAGTACCAGATCCAACTACTTGCCAAGCAGAACCATCTTGTTCTTTAGTAGATCTGAACACTTTTCCACCAGCTCCAACAGCTATCCATTGATCATCAGCATATTCAATTGCATTAATATTAGTGGTAATAGTAGTTGTAGTAATACCAGACCAAACCTCACCGTTAGTGGATTTGTATATTGCACCATTATTACCTACTGCAATGAATGCTGGACCCACAGCATCTCCACTTTCCTTAACATAAGGAGAACGATATGCAATACCATTAAATTGTTGGTTTGCATATTTGTTAGCAACAACAAATGAAGTTGCAATACCAGATTGACCTGGCTCACTATAAAGAATTGTACCAGCAGCACCAACAACAACAGCTCGTTCTTTATCTTCAGTTACAAGTTGATTTCCAACAATACGTGATATTGGAACCACTCCTATAGCTGCAGCCCGCAAACTTTGAGATATATTCTCATCAGTATAAGATGGAAGGAATCCAGTTTGCGTCTTTCTATAAATTCTAGTTGCAGTAAAGGAAGATGCTGCATTAGTACTAATACCAATAGTACCAGCTGCACCAACAGCAACAGCTGCAGTGGACATACCAACAACTCCATTCCATGTAGATGCTGTTACACTAGCAGAAGAAGTCCAAGTCTTTCCATCAGTTGATGTATGAATACCAGAAGTACTTCCAACAGCAACAAATACACCTTCTGGAATATAATCAATATCTTTATAATTAATATCTGTTAATGGAGTACTCTTAGTCCAACTAGCACCAATTTCTGGAGTTTGTGTTACCTTAGAAGATATGGATACTGTAGGTGCAGAACCATATCCAGATCCAAAATCAGTTACTGTAATAGAATTAACAACTCCTCCAGAAGAAATTCCAACTGTACCACGAGCAGTAGTAACATCATTTACATTCATTAACTCAACTTCGCCTGGAATACTATCATTATTAGTTCTATTATCATACGCACTGAATAAAGGCCATCCACTATCAAGATATATTGTTATATTACTTGTTGCAACATTCTGAATAATATTTGAAACTGGTCTAAATTTACCAGTATAATTAGATCTTTCTTTGGAAATAGGAAGTCCATCAACAACAAGATCACTTTCCTGTTTCTTCCAAGAAGCTACTCTAACTAAACTACTATCAGTACTAATTCCACCACCACCATAAAGTGGAGTTTCTATTTTACTTACATCTGAAATATCAGAAACAACACGATCAGACTGTCTAGGCCTGTCACCACCTTGAAGCAATTGGACTTTATCACCAATTTTAAAGGTTTTTACTGGGTTTAATGCTTCAATATCAGCATTACCACCTCTATAGAATAAAACTTGTAATTTACTTCCCTCTTTAGGAGCTTCAACAAAGTTTAATGTTGTACCACCTTCAAGACTATAGTTTTCTCCTGGCTTTTGTAACACATCATTTAAGAATATTAATAAGTTATTATCAGCATCAATAGATGTATCTAAGGAAACTATAGTAACAATATCCTTAACACCAGTATTAACATTTAGTTTGGTGAGTAAGAATGATTTAGTATCATTATCAAATTGATCAGCAAAATTATCAAGAGCTACTAATTGACCAAAACTAAATCCAGCAAATTTATCAGTAATTGTTTTGTTTATTGTAAATGTAAGTGAACTTGTTGAAATGCCTGGTTCAAATGGTATACCTTGTGCAGTTAATACTTCACCATTTTTATAACCATAACCCCTATCAGTTACATCATAATCAATAACAGTTCCACCAGAACCAACTACAACATTAGCTCTAAATCCTTGACCACTACCACCAGTAAATACCAAATCACTATATCCTGTTGCAATACCAACCTTAATTATTGGAGGTACTGTAGTTCCTGTACGTGGATATGAATGTTGGGTTGCATTACCATCCTTACTACATGTAAATGTAAATGAATTATCATTAAGTCTTGCATATGATGTGGCTTTTCTAATCTTATTAGCACTCTTACCTGTTACAAATGTATGAATACCTGTATAAGTAGAACCACCAACCCAAACCTTAAATGTATCATTATCAATCCTAGTAACCTTTATCCACTTTCCAAAAACAGGATCAGTCTTTCTAGGATAATAATGTTCAGTTGCATGATTATCTTTTGCACATGTAAATGGTAACGCACCTTCAAGAATATTAATTTTATCACCAGTACCTAATCCATGACCTGTAGCCTTAACAGTCGCAATACCTGCTATAGGATCATATATTGTACCACTTATTGGTGTAATAGTTCCTGCATTAGTTGCATGAGTCCAAGTACCAGAAGCTTTGGTTATTACTAAGTCTCCAGAGTTTGGATCATATGTTGCACCATTAGGAGTAAATTGTGTGGTAGAACCAGAACCAGTAACAACAAATCCTGTACCAGTAACTACAGAATTAGATAGAGCACTTATAAAGGTATGTTGATATCTTCCTTTAGGAAGTGCAGTTCCAACATTTATTGTTAAAGTTGTACCACCAACTGAAACTACAGGAAGATATGTATTATATGCAGGATCTGCAGATGAATATCCAGTACCACCACTTATAGTAGTAATACCAGTAATCATTCCAGCACTATTTCCAGTACCAACTGTTGCCTGTAGAACGGCAGCAGAACCAACACCTAATGGATTAAATACCTCAACATTAACTGATCCTGAGAAATATCCACGACCAGCACCAGTCATAGTTAAACTTTGAATTGAACCTGCATCATTAACAACAGCAGTTGCAGCGGCAGCTCTTCTTGGTTGATATCCCTTACCAAAATTAACAGCAAAATCTTCTACTTTACCACCTCTAGGAATGGTATAGTTAGTAGTAGTTCCTGAGAATGTAATAGATCCACCATTAACAACAGTAGAATCAGTAGTAAATACATGCGTACCAGCACCTACAGATGTTAAATTAATGGCAGTACCACCATTTGCATTAGAAGTATTTGTTGCAAGTTTAATTGTATTGTCATCAACCTTAATAACATAATACTTAGTACCACTTGATAGACCGCCAATTGCAGTAGAACCTGCAGTATATGTTAATGCATCTGGAGTATTTAATCCATGATTAATAATCTCGATTTGTTCAGTTCCAATTGTTATATCAGTAGTAGCTACACGGAATAAAGATCTTGGATCCATTGTATAATCAATATCAGGTCTTTGAAATATATTATTAATCAACACAATACCATTATTAGTAACCTGACCAGCACCACCAGTACCAGATACTGTAGTAACAATACCAGTTACATTTTCATCATTTTGAGTTAATGTAAATTCTTTACCAGTTATATTATTTTCTCCTGTAAATTTATGTGATATATCATCAAAAATAAAGTTTCTAGTTACATCTTTTCTATTAAATACCCTGCCATGGAATGTTGATGATGTACTAATACCTGTCGATCCTGCAGGACCATATGGAGGAGTTGTAAGATGGAGTACCCCATTAACAATATTAAAATCACCATCTTTTATTACACATGATGAACTAGTAGTATGTGCAGCTGCAGATGTACCTAAGAATCCACGTTCTACAGTACATACATTTGCTCCACCAACACCAATTGCTTTAATTCTCATCAATTCATCACCTACACTAATAATATCATTAGTTCTCATAGATGTAATACCAACAAGTGTAACTGAAGTTGCCGAATTACTAACATTACTAGCAAATGCAACACTAATAGCTTTCTTATAAAGTGGAGATTGAATAACACCATCAATTTCAATTAATGTTCTACTTTCTGGAGATGTAGGATTAAATGCATGATATGTTCCAGTTCCTACATTACGTAAGGTATAAGCATAATCTACTGGAGTAAGAGGATCTCTAATTACCTTAAATGTATTATCAGAAGTTTTAAATGCATATGCATTAGTAGGCATTGTAGGATTAGCTGCAGTAGTAAATACATGTGTACCAGCACCTACAGATGTTAAATTAATTGCAGTACCACTATTTGCATTAGAAGTATTTGTTGCAAGTTTAATTGTATTATTATTAACTCTAATAACATAATAAGTTGTAGAATTAGTAAGACCACCAATTGCAGTAGAACCTGCAGTATATGTTAATGTATCTGCAGTACTTAAACCATGACCAATAATTTCAATCTGTTCTGTGCCGATTGTTATATCAGTAGTAGCTACACGGAATGCAGTTGGATTAATACCAATACTTGTATTAGAACCAGGCACATATGTTATAGCTTCTCCAGTTTGTAATCCATGATTGATTGCAGTAAATACTGATTTTCCTATCGCTATAGTATCAGTATTACTAGGATCTATTATATTATGAAATACATTATTACCACCATTTTCTGTAGTGAGTACAAAAGTACTCAATCCAACAACTTTACCACCAATAACTGGTGTATTAATAGTTAATTCAAATGATGATCCAGATTTATTAGAAATAGCTAAAACACCATTATTCAACTTAGCATTTGAAGTTGATGCTGGATCAGAAGGACGAGGATATGCATGTTCTGTAGCATAATTATCTCTATCACAAGCAAATATTAAGGAATTATCAGCAATCGAAATAGTAGAACCATTTGCTAATCCATGTGCAGTTGTAGTAACAATAGTTAATTTGCCAGTAGATGGATCATAAGATGTACCACCACTAGTAACAGAATCAGTTTTAGTTCCACCAGCCCATGTATGTGTATAATTACCACCACTCTGGATAGCATTAGATGCAGTATGGTTTGGTTTCCATCTATGAGTAGTTGTGTTGGAAGATTTACCAACATTTAATGTAATTTTAGTTGATGTTACAGCTTTAATTGGAATAGCAGAATCATATGCTCTATCCCTCTTCTGTTTAATACCATTATTAGTAGCAGATACAAAATAATGAGTATCAATATTGGTAGAAGGAATTGTATTCAAAACTTGAATAACAAATCTATCATTTGATGGTGTACTTATAACCTTTTTCCATTTTCCACTGATAGGATCAGTCGCTCTTGGATAAGATTTAACATCATCAGCCTTAGTACCAACATTAACTGTAATTCTTCCACCAGCTTGATCTACTGCAATAATATTAATTGCAGTATTATGAGCAGGATCTGTAGCACGAGGATAACTTATTATAGCAGTATTATCATCAGAATCACATGTAAATTTAAATGCACCACTGGTAAGAGTAACTGTATTGGACGTTGTTAAACTATGAGTTCCTATTGTTAATACCAAATGACCATCGTGACCAGTATAATATGCATCAGTGACATTAAATGAACTACCACCAGTTACAGAAACACCATTAGTAACAGTACCACCAACATAAGTATGTGGATAATTACCATAATCACACTTAAATGATATTGAATTATCATCCAATTTAACTAAATCACCAACAGTCATTCCATGAGCTGCAGATGTTTTAATGTCAATTAATCCAGTAGCTGGATCATAATCAGCATCAACAGCTGTATGATTATCAATAGTATTTCTTGGATACGCATGATCAGAACCATTATTATCCTGAGTACATTGGAATATTAATGATCCCGTTGTAATCTTAACACTTTCACCAATATCAAGTGTATGAGAACCAATGGTTAACTCCATATCACCAGTATTGGGGTTATATGTAGCATTCGTAACGTTATGATTTACTATTGGTGATGTTCCAACATTTACAGTAATATTATTACCACTTACGGCAGTAATATCTACAAATTTATTATATTGTGGATCAGTACTACGAGGATAATTCTTAATATAAGAATTACCATCCATTGCACATGTGAATGGAAGACTTTCTTTCTCTATATGAATACTCTCATTCACTAACAATCCATGACCAGATTCTAAGGTCAATACCAGATTACCATTTGAAGCAGTATAAACTGCATTACTAACACTATGATATTTTTTTACTGCTGGAGTTAATGATCCAGATCCTCCAGATACAATAGTGATACCAGCGCCACCATTAATACTTGAATCTGATCTTAGGAATTTGTGTTCTCCAAGGAATGTGTCACTTTTTCCGTCAAATTGATTGGATATATCATCAAGCAAGTTAACTTTAGCAGAACTAATACTTAAAAGATCAGTGAGTTTCTTATTTTGGAATGTAATAAACTTGGATAATCCTTTTTCAATAGTTGTTTCTGTAGCAAAATCATAATCATTTTTAACATAGAATGATTGTACATTATCAATAATTACATTTAATCCAGTATCACTTTGTGGAGGTGATGGAGATAAATCTACACTTCTACCACTACCAGCTGTTGGAAGTGACTTTATAACCAAATCAGAGAAATTCTTATATCCAGTAGGATGAAGAATACTATCTACAGCATCACTAAAATCTTTCTCTTGAACTTCACTCTGAATAGAATATGAGAAATTCTGATAATAATCACTATCCTGTATTTTCTGGAAATCGTTATTTAATTTACCAGTATTTTTTTGGAATCCTTTAACTCTATCTGATTTATGTGATAGTGTAAAATATCTCTCATAATAAGACGATTTAATAACTTTACCTTGAGCATTAGATATACTACCAACAATAACATCACCTTTAAATGGATTTCTTGTTAATCCTCTCAATCTAAAGGAATTCGTAGCTCTATCCCAACCCTCATTCATCACAATTACACCTTCGGCGGATCCACCACCAAATGTAACAGACTCCCCTTCAATAAAATCTCTATGATCAAATCTAACATTAAATGATGGTAAATCTTCTCTTTTAATAACCCTACCAGCACTATTAACTGGATCAAAAGTTCCACCCCAAGTACCAATACCAACAAGAGAATATTTAAACCAAGAATTAGCAATATTTCTCTCAGTAATAGTAAAATACTGATAATCATACATATCAGAATTATAACCAATCACCTTTCCTTCATCGTAAAATATTGGATTATCATTCTGAGTTACTTCAACGTTTTCAATAAAAACTTGATCCCCAACTTCAAATGGGAAATTAGTACCCAATCTATGATTTTCTGGTCTCCAACCACCAAAAGGTTTCTTTATCTCAATTAATGGGAATTCATTAGGATTCCCACTATTATCAAAACACTTAGCAGTTACAACACCAACACCATTTGTATTATTAATTGCAATAATTCTTGGTGGATTTGGAACATTACTAAATCCAGTCAAACTATCTTCTAAGATTTCAACAGATCCGATTGATGTACCTTCTAGATAAACTTTTGTTTTTGCGAATGGTCTATCTGGGAAAAATAAATCAGGTGCAGTACTATAATTTTTACCTGCAGTAACTATACCAATATGACCAATTACATAGTTATTAACTACACTTACATTTGCATACGTATCTGCTCTAGGACTTAATGTTTTATCTGTTGGATAATCATATCCAATTTTAGTAACTTCAGTAAAAGCTGGGAATCCAACATTATCATCAAGAATACGAACATCTGCATCTTTACCAGCAGTTGATCTTATACTGGTTATGCCAGGATTTCTAATATATTCTCTGCCAGGAAAATCAATTTTAATTTCATTAATTCCACCTTTAGCATTCTTTGATTCTGTTACATATCTAAATGTACTTACACCAGCAGAATTATATCTTTCCTTTTCTGGTTTTTCTGCAACTTGGTAAGTAAATGCTGTATTACCAACACCAGTAGTTTTAATTCCAAAATTACCAGAATATTGACTAAGTTCTAATGATATTCTAGATCCATTAATAACTTGTGTATCAGGATGACTATCTCTCTTTGTAACATCAATGTAATCACCAGCGTTATTTTTTATACTTGGTGTTAATTTATACCACAATGGTAAAGGTATATTATTGGTAAGTTTAAGATTAACTAACCCTCCAGTTGAACCAGATACACCACTTCTTGTAACTTCAGTAGATATACCAACACCATCAAATCTATTAGTGAAATTTTTATCTCTAAAGAATTCTAATGTAAAATTAGTATTAGATGGATCAGAAACAGCAAATCCTACGGTTTCACCCAATAAAGCTTTGATGGGGGGATTAATTCTAGAAATTCTATGATGACCACCTGCACCTGCACTAGATCCAACATTAGTTAAATTTATAAATGCATTTGGATCACTAATAGAATCTTTACGATTAGTGAATAGTCTAAAGTGATCATTAGATATCTTCTTAACATAATACTCATCTCTATCCTCTAAAGGTGTTATTGCAGTAGTACCAGCTTTATAGAGAATTTTATCACCATCATTAAATCCATGATTTATTATTTTGATAGTATTATCAGTAAGATTAATATCATCAGTTCCAAAATATGAAGGATCAACTATAGTTTTCCTAGCAACAGTATCATATTCAATACTCTTATTAATAGTTTGATCTGGAGAAATACTAATAGTTACTCTATCTTTATCCTTTAATTCATGTGGTAATGAAGTAACAACAGTTACATCAAATTTATCCACAAAACCTATATGTTTTTCATTAGTGGTTTTAAGTTGATGATCATCAAATACATTTACATTACCCCCAGTAGCACCTATAGTTGCAAAATATAATGATTTTGATGTAGATCCTATACCAACTCTAGTTGTTTGAATACCAAACAAATCATCAGTTTTCTTAACTGCATAGACAAATTGACCATCAGTAAGACTAAATGATGCACCCATCCCAACATTTTGAGATACTTTCAATCCAGCAGCTGCCTCAGGACTCTTAAAGTATTGTAATTTTTGACCTGTAACAAATCCATGATTCTCAAAAGTAATTAAATTATCACAATTGGATCCTGGCTGAGTATTATGTGGTCTATTTTGTGGATCTCTATCATATAAAACAGTATTATCCTTAGCAACTACTCTAGCAACAGAAACATTACCATAAGGTCCAGCTTCTGTTTTTAGTATAGTTCCAATACCAATACTACTTTGTGGATTAATTGTTATTGTATAATTATCACCTATTCGTAAATCAGTTGCAATTCCAACACTAAATGTAAATCTTTTTTGATCAACAACAACAGATGTTCCTGCATCAAACCAAGTATTTCCAATACCAGTTTGTCTTCTAACTTTATATCTATCAAAAAATGTACTATATTCTATTACTTGAACTTTTTCTTTTACTGAATCATCATCATCACCAATAATTAACCAATCACCAACTTTAATAGTATCATCATTATCACGAGATGTAGTTTGTTGAGTAAGATATAATAAAGCAGTACGACCTGTAGAATCGGCATGACCAGTTATAGAAGATATTCCAACACTCAATTTAGAAGTAACAGATGCTACACCAATAGTTTTATGACCTTCAAGAAATCTAAGTTCACCAGTTCCTATACCAGATACATTAACAAGATCACCATCATGTAATCCATGTGCAGTTGAACCTATACCTATTCCTAATCCATTTTTATAATTAAACTCAATATGTTCAACAGTAGTCTTTGCATATGATATATCTACAATACCTTTTCCAGCAATGGTTCTTACTTTTGCAGAAACACCATGACCCCCACCAGTATTACTATTATCAAATTTTAATCTATCTCCTACCTTATAATCAACGCCTGGTTCATGAACTGATATAGAAGTAATACCAGTCATATTGGTATTTCTAATAGTAAATTCAGTATCATCTATATTGTCAGAAACCAAATAATCGTAATTAGAACCAATAAATCCAAGTCTATATGGTAAAGTATTTCTTATTATATTTCCACTATTAAGTTTTGAAGTAGACTGTAATGATAAAGCCTGAACATTTACATCAACCCTATTAAATTGATAACCATTCAATATAAATGGAAATACTGGTTTTCTAACACTATTGAATGGAGCTACACTACCATCAGTATCTGATATAGTACAGAAATATGCATATACACCATCAGGATATTCTGGAGTTTTACCAAATCTTCCATTATTTTCATCCAAATCTCCATTTCCAGTATAATCAAAATCTTCAATAAAAGATTCTACTGGGAATGCAGTTAATGAAGGCCTATTATCTCTAGTTACAGCAGTATATCCAGATGTTAATCTACGAACAGCACCTCCATTAGGAGAATTAAATCCATATGGTCCATAAATCGGACAACCATCATATGCCCATCCAACAATAGGAGAATGTTCTACTACACTTTTTTCATCAAAAGTTAAATCTTCAATACTATCATTAAGTGCCAATCTTAACTCTCTGGGAAGATATGCAGACACAAATTTTGATTCATATTCTGGATTTTGACTTGGTAAAATTATACCATCATCAGAAGGATTGATTGATTCTTGATATCTAGCAATTGTGGTCATATTCCACTTTTTCAAATCTGCTCTGAATACAGCTCCAACGCCAGGAGATTTAACTCTTACTGTTGTATCTGGAATTGTTGTATAATCTTTACCCGAATCAATAATATTAATAACACCTAGAGTACCATCTTCATTCACATTAGATACAAGTTTTCCAAATTTACCCTGACCTTCAACAATTAAATCTGGTGGAGAAACATATCCTTTACCATCAATTTTTGTAAATGCATCACTAATTACACCATCAGTTATAGAAACATCAACCAAAGCACCAATTCCATTAGATATAGTTACTAATGGTCTTCTATGTGCATTAATGGTATCTGAAGATCCATAACCAACTCCAGTATTAGTTAAATGAATATCTGTTATACCACCTCTACATACAGGTCTTATTACTGGGAATGAAACAGCAGTATTACCAACTCCAGAAATAACATCCATAGAGACGGATATATCTGGATATTTAAATGTATGAGTACCTGCACCAATGGAATTTATATCAACATATAAACCCTTACTATAATTTACTGTAGTTGCTGTAGTTCCAAACTCCTCCGAATACAAATTATTAATATAATCATCACCTGCACTACAAAGACGGAATTTATCTTCATCCAATTTAATTATCAAATACTTGATTGTAGTAGATATTCCACTTATTGCAGTACCAGTATGACTATATTCAACAAGATCACCGTTTCTAAATCCATGATTTTTATGGAAAATATAATCATTTGCAATACTTATACCTGATCTTATATCTGATCTATTAGCATAATCTACTGCAGGATGAGCATCAGAGTTAATTGATACTTTTCTATTAGAATATCCAAATCCAGAATTTTCAACTACAATTTTATCAATAACATTTCTAAATGTAGTAGACTCTATTTTATGAGTTCCAATAGATTTACTTGTAATTGTAACTGCATTAGTTCCAGAAATTGCATTTTCAAAAGTATTCATTAATGCAATTTGTTTAGAATTACCAGATACGTTATGAACATAATAAACAGATTTATCAATCAAGCCAGGAAGTTGTGCATTATCCTTAGATTTTTCATATATAACTTCTTCACCATCGAAGAATAAGTGATCATCTGCAAAAGTGATCCTACTAGCAGGACCACTAAGTGTCAGCGTAACCTCTCCTGAGGCGTACCCAGAACCGCCTGAGACAACCGTAATACCACTTACCTGACCAGATGCATTGATGGCTGCAGTTAATTGTGCATCAGCACCAGTATGTGGATTTGTTGTATTAACAGTAACTGTTGGTGCAGTAATATATCCACTTCCAGCATTTACTATAGTAACACTATTTTGAATTACTCCACCAGAAAGACTAACTGTTGCAGTAGCTTGTGTATTAAGAGTTACATTAACATTAGCATCAAAAGTTCTAGCATTTCTAATAGCTTTTAATCTTGGATATGCAGTTGCACCATGACCATTACCACCAGTTATAGAAATATTTGGTACATTTTTTATATCATAACCACCAGATATAACTTCTATACTTTTAAATGAACCTTCAATAACAGCATAAGCAGTTGCACCAGTACCTACATTATCTGAGATGTGTATATTAGGTGGTTGTATTACATCATAGTCATCACCACCACGCTCAACGTCTATATGTTCAATTGGTCCATAAAATACATTATCACCAGATTGATTAGAAAATATTTCTACTCCATTAACAAACATTCCAATTGGTTCATTTTTAATATCCCGTGTATCTACTTTTACTTCTGGAGTAATTGGAAATTCTCTTATAAAATTCTGATGTTTTAAATTCTTATCACTAAGTTCTTCAGGTACTATTGTATGTGTAGTAGAACTTGCTGTAGAATTAATATTAATATGTTTCTTTGCAGCTGCATCAAGAACACTCCTCGATAATTTAATATTATTAGTATCTTGTTTTATTACTGCATAAGCAAATCCCGTACTAAGTCCAGATACAGCAACATCACCTTCTGATGGATTATATCGTACTAATTCTCCAGTTTTAAAATTATGATTTGGTATATTAATTATATCATTAGATACTGCATTAAACCCATTAAATGTTTTTGATCGATGATCAGCACTTATTTCATAGCCTGGTAAAGAACCAGATGTTACATATGCTGTTTTATTATCATCACTAATGTATGTATTTTGTACATTAGCAACAAAATTAGATACATTTAATCTATCATTAAGACTGCTAGCATATTTTAATTTTCTTCCAACTTGATAAGTTTTTGTTTCATCTAATGTACCTGTTTTATTTGTGATTGTGAATTTAGTTGGATTTGGAATACTATCAACTTTACCAGTTACATTATCTGGAGTACCTACAGCACTTCTAAGAATATCATATATTATTACCTCATCTCCTATTTGCAACTCATGTGGTGTACTCGTATCTACTACACCATCCTGAAGATTATCATCCACAATAGACAATGTGGTTGTTCCTTCAACTCTAGTAGCTACATCAGTCTTAATTTTAACATTATGAATCCAACTGTTCAATTGTTGAATATTAGGATCAGATACCAGTCCTAATTGTCTAGGATATACAATATCTTCAGTATGTGTATGTGCAATATCATCAATATTTGCACCAGTAACTACATTAGTTAATCTGAAAAAAACAGGTTTTTCAACATTTCCATCCTCATATGCAAATATTGTTCTAGAGGATCTAACAAAATCACCATCTGTATATGAAGAAGATATACCAGTTACACCATAAAATTGTGTAGATGTTTTACTACTATAGGTTGCAATACCTACAGTAAGACCAGCTCCAACATAAACAGTTCCCTTATCTGGGAATCCAAGTGTAGAATCTACAGTAAGAACTGTAGCACCAACACCAGTATTACTATTATATACAACATTATCAACGAGTTTAGAGGCACCTGTAGCTTCAAATGCACCAACAATAGACCCTCTACTTAAACTTATAAGATAATAATTCTTATCATCTTTAGGAAGAAATTGAACATTAAATATTGATCCACTAGTTGCGGTATTATCTGTCTGGAATAATGTTTGGCCCACTATATTATCAGGATTTCCACTTATAACTTCAGCTACTAAATCAAAAGTTTTAACATAATCTGCATCCGAAGGTGCAAATAAGTAATCAATTGGTTTTATTACTTCAGCTTGATCGTTAAAAAGTACTCCAAATAGAATTTTTATAGCTTCATCAGTACCTTTTGATGCATAAAAATCTTTAGCTTGACGTAAAAAATTAGCTTTATCGACTTTATTATGTAATTCTCTATCTTCAAACCCTGGCAAAAATTGATTTTTTGTTTTTTTCCAAAATTCTTGTAAAAATAAGTTACTTAGATTAGTAACTTTTGAAAGACCCTCATGTTTTACAGCATTTGACTCAGAAAATACTAAATTTTCCGTACTTGTTGGTTCATGTAAATTATCTACACCACAAAAACCACGTACACAACCTACAAATGAGGTGTCTGTCTTGCTAGTATATGTAATTATTTCATCATCTATCTTCAAAAGTCCATAATCTGCAGGCCAACCTTCTGTTGACGATACAACTATGGTAGAATCATAAGAGTTTATATCATTAGTACAGGTAGTAAACCCAACAAGTTCACTATGTTCATTAAATGTATCTACTTTTTGATACTCATTAAAATTAGTAGCAATATCAATGGATCCACCTTGATATTCCTGTGAAATATAGTATTGTTTTAAAAAGTCCACAAATTGTGGATTATCCTCAGCTACAAAAGAAGGTAATTGACTTCTTACGAGTTTATTAATTTGGACTTTTTTGGCGGTAGTGTCGATACCCATTATTACTAATTTTAGTAGCTAATTTCTGTTGATGTAGTAGATATATCCGATGTAGAAGTATATCTGTCAGAAGTAGGAGCAGAAGCTGTCTTTCTTATGTAGGCATCATCCGTAAAGCTAGATGTGGAGATGAATCTAGAACCAGAAGTATCTGCACCAGATGAAATAATATCCTCAATACAACCAATATCACTATCAGCTATAGAAAGTTGAACATATAGATCTTTTAATCCAATAATATCATTAGATTCAGGAATAGCCTGAATTTCGATCACATTATCGGGTTTATTAGTGGAAATAATCCTTATTGTATCTATAAGAATTTCACCAATGTCATATTTAACTGTTCCTGCATTAGCAATTACAATTTCAACGTTACCCTCAGTAGTTAATCTAAAAACAACTAATCTACCAGTCTTTTCATTAACATATTGATCACCAAAATAACAAGTACCCGTAACACCATTTACAGTAAATCCAGTAGATTTAATGTTGTAACCTTCTCTACGGTTATGGAATCTGTTACCAAAACAGAGTTCATATTGCGCTAAATTAGCAGTATCAGCATCTAAATTACGTCTTATAATCACTTTTGTGATATTTGAAGTAACAGCAGTACTACTTTCATCAATAATCTTCAAAATTTTACTATATTTGAATCTGCCACCAAATTTATTCAAATCTGCAGATTTTGCATAAGTTTCAAGAGAATTTCTTATATTTGTCTTCAAATTATTAACATCCAAAATTGAATTTGCATTATAATAGACTGTAGAATCTAATTCTACGTACAAATACTTCAAATCAACAAATTCTTGTCTAATTCCAGCTACAGAATACCTTTTTAACTTATTAATTAGTTGTCTTTTGTCAAAATCAGAGATAAATCGTCCATTTTTTGGTTTTATTGACAAAAATACCTTTCCATATTGAGGTGGACTAATATCTTCACCTCCATAAGCAGTTACACTCTCTGCATTTGGAAAAATTGTAGGAATTATCGATTCATAATCGTTAGTTGTTACTGCCCGATGTTGTGCAGAGTAAACTCTTGGTGCTAAATTGCGAATTGTGTCTATATTTTCAACTTCTGCACCATTTCGAGCATTTACATTAGTAATTATCTCAGAAATACCACTAGTTATCAATGCCCCATCATTATCAACCAATTTTCCAGCAAAAGTGAAGTTGGCCACACCATTTCCACCCTTACCATCACATACAAGATAAGAAACATCTATTGAATTACCATTTTCTAACTTTTTACCCAATACACCATCACCAAAAAGAAGTTCATACTTCTCATCTTGCACTTCTTGTATCAAATATGACTCAGAAGAAGTAGTAATTCCTACAATATTGTCAAGTTGAGTGTATGTTTTCCTAGTTCCTGATGATACACTATCTCTTACATCAACTCTTATAGTAGATGTATCAACATATGAGTTAGGAATGATAAATCTTTGATTTGGTTGTGACGTATCAACAACAAATTGTTTCTGTAAATAAGTTCCTTGCTTAATTGGAATGGTAAATGATACAAAATCGTCATTTACGGGTGATGTATAGTCCTCTGAGGTGCAAAAAGTATAGTTAGTATTACCAAAATCACCCAAGCCAAACAGTCCTGCCTTGAGTGTTACACTAGATATATCACTATTTTGACCTAAATCTACAGTAAATGTTACATTTGCGGTTGCAGCACGTCTTGAAGAGGGTACATAACCAATATTTCTTGCTAATGCAACGACATTTTCTCTCAAAGTTGCACTATCAATGAACGCCTCATTGGCGACCATGTTAGTATTATATGCAGTAGTATAGGTATTATACGCTAAAAGGTCTATTAATATCGATAAATTGGATCCTTCAAAGTCAAAATCAGTGAAATTTGAGTTGGCTCGCAAATATTCACGTAAAGAAACTTTAACTTCTTCAAAATCTAGGTTAGTATATTGTGTTAACGCCATTATTCTCTAGTTGGTTGAAGGATAAATGAAATTTCTTGAGGTGAAGCTTCTTGGCCAATGATATCGTAAGCAATTGTTACTTCCAGTTCATTAGTATCAAGAGGATGATCAACTAAAACATTAGTCAATTTCACTCTAGGCTCAAAGTTAGTGATAGAAGTTTCAATTTGTGTTCTAATAGTCGTTACAAGACTATTATCAACGTTTTCAAAAAGACTAGATTTAACCTGAGACCCTATCAAGGGATTAAAAAACCGCTCTTCATTAATCGTTTCAACAAGATTTCTGACAGATCTTTTTATTGCATCTTCATTATGAAGTGCAAGTATATCATTAGTTACAGGATGTCTCCTAAAGCTTAAAGAGATGTCCTTAAATGCACGAGATTTTTGTTGTCTAACGAGTGGCATCTATCGATACAGTTTTCCTCAATATATTTATACAACTTGATAAAAAGTATATTTTAAAAACAGTTCTTCACCCTTTTTAATGGATTTAATGGTCCTCATATAGTATATATCACCCCATTCTTGCTTTTCGAACCATTTAATGCAGTTAGGGTCATCACTATGATTTACAAATCCACCTAAAGGAGTTCTCATGATTTCTTTATCCACTACAACATGAGATATACCCAATTTAACGTCACTAGGTATATTTTCAGTCGCAAAAATGCCCTGTCCTGCGACAGGGCTATCTTTGATATGTAAAAATGATGGTAATGCCTGGTAGGTCATTTCTTCTTCCTAATCGGTACTTGTATGGTCCATGAAGGGGATACTAAATCAACTATCTTAAATTGGTTCCTATTCTTCTCATAGGTTGCTGCAGGTTCATTACCTGCGGTTTCACCATAATGAGTTTCTTTGATGTCCAAGTATTCTAAAATTGAATCATCAATCATATAGAATAGTGCATCCCATGTTAAAGTATCTCTCAATTTAGTCGCAATGCGATCTATATCGTTTTCATCAAGATACTCACCTTTTACTATCTTCTCTGAATAGTCCTCTCGTTGGGTTAAGAGTCTTGCTCTTATATCCACTAATTTATTCAGATTGATAGTAATCTTTACATCATCATCGATTGCCATTATCTTCCTTGACCTCGATATCTTTTCCGTGCCTTATTTCGAGAGGTTGCGCTATACTTAGAGTGTTTACCGAGTCCTTGCCGAGATTTTTTCGGTATAGACTCTACGTAATTACCACTCATGATAGATTGTTTAACCTTCGCCATCTTTTACCTCCAAAGTAACTGTGTCTGGGTGAGGATCCCCCGTGTTTTTGTATTCCTCTGATAAGTCCTCGATGTAGTCCATTGCGTCATCAATGTCGCCCGAGAAAACGAGTTCGCCGAGGATTCTTACTTCATAAGTCTCCATAGTCTCTGAGATCATAAAACTCTCATCTTTTCATGTCCAACACGAATCCGAGGATCGCACCATATCTCAAAGCCTTCTTTCTTGGCATCTAAACAGAAACTGACATCCTCTCCACACATGTCCTGAACCTCACCACTCTCGAAGACTTGCATTTGTGGTGCAAACCACGGATATTCCAAACCTTCGAATACTCCTTTCTTAATTGCAACCCATCCGAAACCTGTGTAGTCACATGTAAATGGTTTCTTTCTCTTACTCATGGACTCTACAGTCTCATGGTTCATAACCCCTTTATTCTTCTTGAAGTCATCTTCTTCGAGCCAGTGTGCAATGGACGTGGTTGAGCCATCTTCAGTTGCATACCACCCTGCAGCGATATCTTTTTCCATTGCAAGTTGCATTAACCTGAAGAAGCTCTCTGTGTTAAACACAATGTCATTGTCTATCCATAACTGATAATCATATTCTAACTTCCCATCCCAAGGTTTCTGTTCCTTTCCACGTAGTACATTTGCACCAAGGCATTTGCATCTCGCAAAGTTTACCATTGATGAGTAATCCTGAGATATTTGTATTGCACCTCCGCAACCTACAATATCAAAACACAACTGTACAAAATTCTTTAAGAACGTATAACTGCAGCCTCTCCCAGGCATACAAAATACTATCTTCTTTCCTCTGAGAAATTCTTTGACCTTCTCATGGTCGAAATCATCGGTCTTCTTTGCGACTGTGGGAGTTGCAGCCTTTACTTTAAAACCTTTTGCCATCTATTTTTCAAGTGTTGATGTAATCATACCATGTATATAGGGAGTTGTCAATAAGATCTCTGAGGGGGATTTTGATACTGGTGATTATTTTCCTCTGGAACGAATTCATAGCCCACAAGGACAATAAACAGAAGTATACCGAGTACCACCCGTATGAATTTCATGGGGGATCTTATAAACCACCCAGCAAGAACGACCTTCCAGAAAGGCCAATCCTGGCGGCGACCTTTTTGGCCACGGAATTTTTTTATATATCGTTGGCGGGGATGCATACTTTTGTAGGTTAGGGTTGTTTAG
>CETC01028045.1_pt1 | contig 19984 bp, 36 predicted proteins | sample 326911 | NCBI WGS metagenome assembly CETC01 (sample SAMEA2622694, study PRJEB7988) | marine metagenome | isolation source: saline water (ENVO:00002010), including | reverse complement strand
AAGACAAAAAACATCGCTGGTGCAGATGTAGAGTATATCGCCTTAACCGAATCAAGGTTTGACATAGAAACTGGACAAGCATTAGAAGATATTGTAACAGAAAATACTTTAAATGATTTAGAGTATCAAAAAAGCAAAATTGATGAGCAGATAACAAGTCTTCAAAACAAATCAGATGGATATGCACAAGCGATTACAGATATAAAAGATTTATAAAACAACACAAGGAGAATAACATGGCTAAAGAAAAAAAAGACCAGCCAGCTCAAATTAATTTTGATGGTAAATCGTACAAAATTGATGATCTAACCGAAACGCAACGAGAGGCTGCGAGCCAAGTAATGCACAACCAAAATCACTGCAATGATTTAAATAATAAAATTAGAACTAACTTATTTTTAGCCGAGCAGCTAAACGAGTCATATGGCTTGTTTAAGAAAAAGCTTGATCAGTCAAAAGTAGAATTAAGGGAATTGTTAAAGTAATGCTTATCCGCGAGTGCAGTAAGGGGCGTAATATTAAATTATATCGGAATACCACGCCTAATTCTGTTTACACATATACCCAAGACCAGAATATTGTGTCTCTTACATATCCAGCGGATAAGCAATTTTTTGTGGTCAAAGATAATGTGATTATACATGAATCAAATAACTTTACGGAGATTGAGAATTATTATGTTGATGAAGTGATTGCCGAAAATGGCAGCAGTTTAGGTGTGATTAATTGGGTTAAGCATAAGCTAATCAACTTTCGCCTAGCAGTACGATGATGAAAAACGAAACAAAAGTGGCGCTTCTAGTGAATACAATTCTAATTATTATTGCTTTTATTGTTTCACTTGTAACTAAGCATTATGGCTACCAGTGAGAATCTCGCAAGATCGTATCGAGCTACCAAAATTGATGATAATCTTAGCTTGCACATTAATATTCGGTTTTTGTTTCATTTGTTCATTGGGATTAGCGTTCTTGTTTCTACCTACCTCAATGTCACTAGTTCAATTGCAGCAGCTGAATATCGAATTGCTTCAGTTGAATCAAGAGTTGCTGATTTGGAGGCAAGGCATAACGCCGAAATAATTGAAATGAAAGAAGAATTAAAATGGTACAAAAAAGATTTAAATCCGCTGAATTGGCGCAAAAAAAAGAATAAATAATGGATTTTATTGCACTTTACTCTGAAGCTGGGATGATTGGTGTTTGTGGGGCGCTGCTAATCTATTTGGTGATGTCTCTATCTAAGAAAAGTGAAAAGCAACAAGAGGTGCTTGAAGATTTAAAAATTGAAAATAAAGGCCAGTCCGAAACGTTAGAAAATATGGAAGGAATGATTATCAAGCTTATTAATAGGTGGAACCAGTCGGATGACAAGCTAGATCGAAAATTTGATGCTATGACGAAAGAAATAAATGACTTAGACAATCAGATTTCTAGAGTTGAAGGGAGTTTGAGTCGAATCAATGGCAGACACTAAGCCAATAGGAGAAGAATCAAGCCTCAACATTAGCTTACCAATGTTGATACAAGCGGTTGGATTAATTGGTGCGATGGTCTGGGGATATGGTCAACTCAATGCTCGTATCTCTTTTGTCGAATATCAGGTTGCTATGCATGAAGACCATATTGAAAGAATTGAAGAAAATGCGTACGAGAATCAAGATGCCGAGATCCCAGCAGACATTCGACAAAATCAGAGAATTGATTACTTAGAAAAAGAGATAGATAGGTTAAGAAATGAAAATTAATGGTTCAATTAGTACTGGTAATGTCATTACTCTGGCAACAGTCTTGCTAACATTCGCTCTTGGCTACGGAAAATTGCAAGTGAGTACTAAAAATGTGGCAAAAGAATTAGATAAGAAGGCTGATCGTGAATTGGTGGAGATTAAGCTTGAATACATTCAAAGAGATTTAAATGAAATTAAAAGCATGCTAAAGGAGGAGAAATGGCAAAAAAAGTGAGTTGGATGTTTGGTGGAAAGCGATACTACGGCACTCTCATTCGCGAAACAAAGAATTTCAGATACGCTAGAACTGCCAATGGCAAAACCAAGAAAATTGCAAAAAAGAGGAGAAAATAATGCCAAAAGGTACTGGAACATATGGCTCTAAGCGAGGGCGACCTCCAAAGAAGTCTAAGATGAAAAAGCAAAAAATAAAAAGAAAAAAGAAAAAATAGTGGCAAGAAAAAAAGATCCGCGCTTGGCATGGTAATATAAATAATATAAAGGGAAAAAAATGAATCTAAAAAATCTAGTTATTAGTGAGATCACTAATCAAATTGAGTCAAGTATACCAGCAGTGCAAGATGGCATTGAGGAGTTAATTATTGAAAAATTACAATCGGAAGAAGTAGAGAAAGAATGGGCAACTGTTATTAATTCAAAAATTAATCTACCCTTAATGAATGAAGCTCAAGAGCAAGAACTTTTTGAAAAAATGATAGATAAAGGCACAGATATATTAGCGGCGGTAATAAGGAAGGCGTTACGCGCGTGAACGTAATCAACTTTAGTGACATTATCCAAATCGTGTTAAAGCACGAAGGGGGCGCAAGAGTTACGAAAGACCCCGATGATCCGGGCGGTGTTACAAAATATGGAATTTCTAAAAAAACTTTTCCTCAGTATGATATTGAAAATCTGAGTGAAGATGATGCGGTAGATATATATAAACGACATTTTTGGGAGCCAAGCAAGGCTGGTAAAGTTGCCGCCGAAATTAGACTAGATTACTTTGATGCGTGCGTAAATATGGGTCAAGGTAGAGCCGTTAAGATACTTCAACAAACTGTGAATGCCTCAAAAGGTAATAAAATTAGTGTGGATGGACGTATTGGGCCACAAACTATTGCAGCAAGCAAACGAGTTGATCCATTGAGATTTAGGGCCTACCGCATATTGCATTACGCTAAATTGATAGCAAAAAACCCAACCTTAGAAAAGTATTATTTTGGCTGGTTTCGGAGAAGTTTGCAATGAGTGATCCCGAAAAAATTGACAATATGATACGGATTATGATCGAATTAAAAGAGCTTGCTAAGAAGCTTGAAACTTATGAACAAGATGAGCATTATATTTTTCCACTTATGCTTGCGCTCATTGTAGCTACACCCATTCCAGATGTCACCATTCTTCCGATGAGTAGGGAGGTTGCATTCGCATGAGCAGCTTATACGAAACATACTGTAACACGACAACGGATCTGCAAGATATCGCAGATGTATCGGTTTACGACCGAAAACGAGTATTGCCAAATAACTTTGTTGAATCTGGAGTTAGTAACCTTTATTATTTACACGATAGCGGATTTTGCTCCACTTTGTACATGGATGGAGCCGAGCAAACGTATGTTTCAGATACCCCCAATGCAATGAACGAATGGACGTATCAAGCTGCCAGTGACCGATTAGATGTATATATAGGTGGAAGTAGTGTAGCTGATATGAATTCACGCAATTGGGAGGAAAGTGAAGATTTTGCTACGTTAAAACAAAAAGCAGTTGACAATGGAGCAGATGAAATTCGCAGTTATTTGCAACGAAGTATTTATCCCATTAAAAACACAACGTATCAAGGAAGCAGTGAGCGAAACTATGATTTTATTTTAGTGCGCATCAACGCGCTGCTTGCAGTATCAAACCTAATGCTCCGCACGGATCCAGAAAAAAGTGCAGAAATAAGGGCATTAGCGATTAACGATGAGACTGGTCAAGGTTTATTAGATAAGCTAAGAAAAAGAGAGTATAGTCTCTGGAACGAAACAACCGCAAAATCTGAAAATGGTATTATTCAAATTGTTTCTCAGTCGGGTACTGGTGGTATAGGAGATATTAAAATGAGAGGCCCAGTGTATGTGGATTACGATGAAGTAAGGGTAGTAGTGAGTACTGCTGGCACAGTTAGTGCTACTTACGATTCAACGCCAACTGCCAAATTTGATGTCTATGTAAAAAATGAAGATGGCCTCAAAAGAAATAAAGTGATTGAAGATGAGATAATAACTGGCGCATATCAAGGTTTTGTGTATGGCAGCGATATTCAATTCAATGTTGGAACATATTCTCTAAACGATGAATTTGCAGTGACTTTTCGATCGAGTGAAGTAGCAATTGGTAGTGTGCGCAGTGGCCAAATATACCGAGTTTAATGGCCCTCACCTTTTCAAATAATTTAAAAACAAATGTTTTAGATCCGCTTAAAGCACTAATTGTTGGCGAATTTAGTCAATCTGTTTATTTTGATAATCAATATGTTTCGCGCGGATCTAATTGGTTTAACATTAAACCAGTTTCAGATGTGCTGCTGGAAGACTTAGCCAGTGGGACGACAAGAACATATACAATAATGATTCAGTATTATAGAATGATTTCTGGTGAATATGGTAAAGATAGCCACATTGATACAGTATCAGCGATTGTTGAACGTTTAAAAAGATTAATTCGCAACAACTCCAGTTATTCTACTTATTGGGTAAATGGCCGCATCGAAAGTGTAGCTTATGACTTTGATGTTGCTGATTTGTCACCCGAACTAGTATTAGTAGAAAGTATTTTTAACTCTGAAGTTTTGGAAGTTATATGATAACCATTAAGAAAAAAGAAAAAATTGCAGCGATACCTAAGTACAATAGCCATTCTGGTTTTTCACGCGAAAATTGGAACAGTCTAAATGCCAATGAAGAAGTTAAAGTTGAAGCAATCCCAGAAGTGGCAAAACAATTTGTGGAACAAGTCAAATCAAAAGGTAAATAATTATGGCAAATTTAGTAGCACATCAACCCAATGATTTTGGCATTGGTATAATTCATGATACAACTACTGGCACTCCAGTAGACAATACAACGCAACTATTCACCGATTCTGTATCGTTGCCAAGTTTCGCTCCTGACCAAGATTTATCACCAAAGTCTGGTAAATTTGTAGCAGATTTTGAAGAAATTTATTCCAGCAGTAAAAATACACCAGTGGAAATTAGTTTTACGGGTTTACTTAATGATACTGCAATGACTTTAATTGAAGGTATTTTACATAGCGCAGCATCCAGCGGCGCAGTGACAACAACAGATAGCTATACTGCTCCTAACTTATATCACGGAGCCACTACGGCAGCTGCAACCAGAACATACACTGTAAAAGTATTATCACCACAAACTACAGACAATAGCTCTGTTGCGGATAATTGTGTAGAACTTACTGGATGTACTGTAACCAATTTTTCAGTCTTTGCAGATTCTACAAGCGATTCGGGCCGTGTTAAATACAGTGCTACTCTAAAAACGGGATACACTCCAATTTTTACGCATGCCGCTAACACAATCGGAGCGGTAAGTACAAGTGGAATGCGTACTATACACGATTTCACATCAAGAACCATAGCTGGTGTATCTGATCCAGTTATGCAAAGTTTTAATTTGTCTATTGAAAACCCAGCAGATTATATAGGCTGGGATCCAAGTAATAACAGACCTTATGCCATTAGTCGCAGTGTCCCCGAAGGGCCAGTGGTTAACCTTTCATCAACTGTTAAATTAGACTATGATACCAGAACTTTATTAAATAATTATTTTAATGCATCAGCGCAAACTGGACTTACCAATCATATCGCAAACCACGGAACCTTCGGTAGTGCTACTGAATTCGGTTTCACATGCGATAAAGCCATCATTACCGGAGTAAGCTTTAATGAGCAAGCTGCCATGATGTATAATGTAGAGCAAAAGCTTTTATTCGGTACTTTCGTTATTAGAAATACATAAATGACAATAAAAACCGAGCATGGGCAATTTGAAGTCCATGATATTACTTTCGCAGAAAGGCGTGAGTTACATCGGCAAGAAATTCGTGCAGCCAAGGGCGGTGAAGATATAGACCCAGAGTCTTTTTATGGCTTGTTGGAACATGTGCGATTACTTGCGTTTTCAGACTCCGAGAAACAGTTTAAAAATCTAAATGATAATCAAATTGATGCAGTCTTAGTAGATGTGTATAACGCATATCGCGAAGGTGTTTCAAAAAAAAAGTAATTAAACACCGAGTTGCAACTTGGTTTAGTTTTAAAGGGTTTCAATCAAACGAATTGCAATTTCCATACACTGCGCTCAGTCCAACTCTAGGAACACAAATAGAGTATGATGAAAGTGAGCTATGGAATGAAGTAAATCGTATCTTGGATGAAGATACTGAATCTCAATTTTCAGTCGGTCAACAACTCTATTTCAATTTAATTCATGGTTGTGTAAACCCAGCCTATTTTCTAGATGATGAAGTTGTGCTAAATCTCGAAGAATATGCGATTATGAAACGCTTTTCCATACCACCTACGCAATCGATAGAAAATGCGGTATACGAGCGATTAGTCACCTTTTCAGCAATAGATGATGAGGTTACTGCAATCAATAAACTAAAAAATAAAGATGGCTAAATTTGTAATAGAAATACAGACACGCGGCTTTTCATCCGCAAAAAGAAATTTAGCAGACGTATCTAATCAGTCGAGAAAGTTTGCTCGTGAGTCAAATGCCGCCTCCAACGCGACGGCGGTAATGAGAAAAGAAGTATCGCAGCTAAGAAATAATATGTTGCTTTATACTTTTGCAATTGGCGGCTCTGTTGCTGCTCTTGGTAGTTTTGTTCGTGCAGCCTCTGCCGCCTCCGAGCAAGCAAGCAAATTTAAGATCGTTTTTGGCGAATTTGCACCAGAGGCTGAACTCTTTGCACAAAGTATTCATGACAATTTTGGTATTGCTAAGTCAGAAATGATGACATTAATGGCTACCATGCAAGATACGTTTGTACCTCTTGGGTTTTCAAGAGAACACGCAAAAGACTTGTCAATTGCACTTAGTCAATTAGCGTTAGATGTGGGGTCGTTAAATGACCGAATGACATCTGAGGTTGCCAATGCTTTTACCAGTGCAATTGTGGGCAATCATGAGGCGGTACGTCTTCTTGGTATACAAATTACAGAGGCCGGTCTTAAACAAGAGGCATTTAATTTAGGACTTGTAAACGGCAACGAAGAACTTAGCATGAGTGATAAAATACTATCACGCATGAGTATAATTTATAAAGGTTCAGCCGATGCTCAAGATAATTTAAATAAAACTCAAGACGAATTTGCTCATCGTTTGAGAGCTACAAGAGGTAGACTGATTACGCTACAACAATCCTTTGGTGATTTTTTAACACCATTTGCTAAAATCACACTATCTTTTATTGATTTTATGGCAACGTCTAGGCGAGCTGGTATCGTGGTTGCTGGACTAACAGTTGCAATGATCGCATATGCGAAAGCAAGTATTGCTGCTGCATTGGCTCAAATTAAATTTAACGCCGCCGTAAAGCGAAATATACTGATTGCAAGTGCTACGGCCATTGCATTTGGCTTAGAAATAATTGCTAGTAAGCTTGGTCTTTTTGCAGATGCTACTGAAAAAGCAAATGTAGAGGCTAAAAAGGCAGACGAAGTCATCAAAAAACTTACCGAAACAAATCTTGATTTTGGAGATGGTGCAATTAAAGCAGCCAAAGCACTTCAAGAGCAGCAAAAAGAAGAGGAAAAACTAGCTAACACAATTTTACAGAGTGAAAATAATTTACTTTTAAAAATTGCCGTGATGCAGAAAGATACAGATTTAGGTAGGGCCGCTGCGCGTGCTAGGATTTTAGAAAATCGAGAGTTGACTCTTACCGAAACATTGCGAATTAAAGCAATTAGTTTTTTGAAAGCGGAAAAGAAGGCGCAAGAAGATTTGATGAAAGCTACAAAAGAACGGATTGCAGCAGAGGCCGCGGAGCAACAAAAATTATTAGATATTGAAAACCAAAATATATTACTTAGGTTAGAACTAAATAGAGTTGGTGCAGAGGCTTCTGGTGTTAATGAAAACGAGTTACTGCAAATTGATTTAAAAAATAAACATATAAAAGATTTAATTAAAATTTCCCAAGATTACGGCTTAAATGTTGTGGAAATAAATAAGAATCTTAGAGATGGCACAACATTAGAACAACAATTGACGGATGAATTAGTCGTTCAAGGTGGGGTGGTTGCAGATCATGTTCAGCTATTAACTAATTTAAATTTTGCTCATTTTGAACTTGCAAGATCTGAAGTAAAAACTACTGAAAAAACAACAGATTTAAGAACAAGTAATGAAAAATTAGCAGATGGTTTTCATGCCGCCAATGAGGCGCTTATGCTACTTCAAAGCAGTATGGATACGTTTGAGACTTCAGATGCCACCGCCTTAGAAAAACTAGCCGTGCTGCTGCAAGTAGGCGGTAAAGCTATTACTATTGCTGGTAAGGCTAGTGCTAATCCCGGTGCATCGGCTATTGGCGAGGGAATTAGTTTATTTGGTTCAGTGCTTGGACTAACTGGCCACCAAGGTGGAGCAGTAACGCGCAGAGGAATTAAGCGGTATCATTCGGGTGGTATGATTGGCGATGAAGTTCCAGCTATACTTCAAACTGGTGAGTTTGTGATGTCGCGAAATGCGGTGCAAAACATTGGAATGAACAACCTCCAGAACATGAATGCTGGCACTACTAGTCCAAATGTAAATGTAAATATAGCTGGCAACCTAATTGGCAATAGAGAATTTGTTCGCGATGTGCTTGTGCCAGAAATTAAAAATAGCATTAATCGTGCCTAATGCCACTCACACTACCATCTAGTTATTCTAATTATTTATACCAGAAGAATATTGCGGAAAACTGGCTGCTAGATCTCTATGGAGATGTAGATAGTAGTTATACCATTGATGAAGATATAGACATTGATGAAACCAATATACTAATTAATCCACGAATTTCCGGTACAGATACGGAGAGAAACACTGCAATTCAAGCTGATATACCAGTTGGAAGTCAAATTAGGATTAATGATGAAATTATGGGGATATATTTATCTCAACATGTTTCTGGAGTTTCTAACATTAGTACACACCAATTACGCGCCCAAGGGGGAACAGTACAAAGAACTCACGCGGATGATTCTAAGATTTTTACAGTTACGAATTTAAACTTTGCCATCGCAGATCAATATGTCGATAGTAAACTGTACTATGGTTCAATTGCAAATAGACCAAGTATTCGTTCCTCCATAGATTTAAATCGCATGACAAGTAGCGTTGCTAATGTTACAGTGGATTTAATTAATCATAATTATAATGATGCAAAGTTATCTGCTGAATTAATTAATGGGACAAGAACATATGTGAATCGTCCAGCCAGACTCACGAGTATGGTGGGGAACCAAACTGATATCTCTAACGGAGTGACTATTTTTGCTGGAATTGTAAAATATATTAGCTTGGTAAATGATGGTCATTTAATACGGCTTGAACTAGAATTAAATCAGCCTTGGAAAGATGTGAGCTTTCCGCAAGATAAAACTGCCAATGGGAATATTTATATTCCAGTCGCTTATGGTGCATATACCACAAATACCGATCAGAGTAAGGTAAGAGCTGGAACATTTAAACAACACCCAGTGCCAGTTTTAAGGGTGGCAGATCCAGAAATTTTAACTGTAATGCCGCAAGCGTATACCGACACTAAATTACATTTTTATGAAAAATCGGCAGATGCAAATGTGCTACTTACGGGATATCAAGCAGCCAGCGAAAATACAAACAACAATTATGATACAAATGCAAATATAGGTATTGCCAAAGTAAGTCTAAGAAGACGTTTTGGAGCATCACCAATTTCGGTAGCGGACACTGCCGGAACTACTGCATGGACAAATCCACATCAACTACTTAGACATAGAACCAGCGGTCAAGCGGCAAGCAGTTCATTGACTGTAAGCTCTAGTTCCGGAGGAGCGCAAACACAATCAGTGTATTATAATTTCCCAATTATTATGGGCAAATTTAACTCGTTAATATTCATCGCCTCTGGTACGGCAGTTTGGACTGCGAATACTGGCACAAATTATTGGGATTTAGATTTAGTGTTTAATATGGAAGATGGCAGCACCCCGGATGGAGCATATTTTAATTTTAATAGCACTAACAATACTGGCACAATAACGCTTGGAAGTGGTTCAGGTGGTCAAACTGCAAGCTCTATTTATGGATCTAATAATCAAGACTTGGATGCATTATCAACTTTTACAAGCAATGAAAAAAAATTACCACCAATTCAGCTAAAAGCGGCTTTTAACTCAAATAATGTTTTGGCCAGTACAATTTCCGTTACCGATTTTGTGATGTATGTGGATGTTGAGTCAGATTTTAGCACGGATGCAGCCTCGGATTCATCGTATAATAGAATAAATCAAATTACACATTTGTATTGTGGCGCTGATGGTTTGAGCGAAACATACAGTGGCTCATCAGCGGTGGCAGCACATGGCCATGAAGTTCATCGTGATTTAATGTGTAGATTTGCTGGATATACAACAGTAACCCCAGCTGGCTGGGATTCAAGTTTTCATGATAGCAGTGAGTCTGGTGGAGGTCTTCACGATAAAAGACATGTAGACAATTATGCCATACGCTATTGGGAATTAAACCCGGTAAGCCTTGAAGATAAACTAAATCAGTTGGCATATGAGTTTAATTTTATTTTTAAAATTCGTCCAGATAAATCTGGAGCATATATTATGCCCGGTGTGGGTAATGGTTCTAACTCTGCATATCAAGCAGCAGACGTAGCTGCAACGATTACTGGAGCAGATATTTTAAAAAATTCATTTGAGTTTAGTCAAACTTCTACAGATAATTTGGTCACAAAAGCTATTATTAACAATGAGGTTCATCCAGCGCTGCGAAATACATATATTACTAGTGTCACTAGCACTAACGCTACTACCAGAGAAAAATACGCTTTTACTGATAAAGAAAATATTGTAGAAATTAATCTTGATATGAATGTTGGCACGGCTGCCACAACTCCAGCGACAGATCACAATAGCGATTTTTATTCTTTTATTGATCATTTACACGGCGATGTTAAAGACATTGTGAACTGTACAATTATTAATCCACTAATCGCATACGGATTAGAAACTGGTGATATTGTCCTATTTAGTGACATGCCCGTAGAGGCTGGTGGAGATGCATGGACATCAAAATATTTTATGATTACTAATTTAAAAAGAGATATTGGGTCAATAACAATTACCGCTAGGGAGGTTTCAGCATGAGTTATATGAGAATTGCAACTTGCCGCGCGTACGTTTGCGAAATCGCAAGGCGCATGGCACTAGGGTGGAACACGAGTTCCCAAATTACAACTGCTCGCACAGATGGTGGTACATTTACGTTAGTTTCTGGCAACTTAATGGATTTATTTGATCACAAGCCTCAAAGGTTTGTTTCCATAAGCAGCGCAAACAAAGAATTTTATATTCAATATGATAGTGAAATAGCAAATGAAACGCTGGGTGAGGCTAATTTTTTTGCAATCTTTGGTCATAATCTTCGCACCGCCGACGTAATATTTAAAGTGCAAACCAGTGACCAGTCCGATTTTAGTGGAACTGTTGCTACTGTTTCGGCAAGCACCTACTCCGGGCATACTAAGGTTATTAACGCGCAGCTCTATGGACTGGAGGATACTGTACATGTTCAAGCACCAGATAATGGCTGGACTTTATTCACATACACTGATTCTGGCGATGGTACGCAAGATAATAGGTATACTAGAATAACGTTTCGACACAATGGCGGAGCTGGAAATGCGTTTACTGAAAACCTAAACATTGGTAGTATTATGTTTGGTAAGATGATATCGTTTCCGGCCGTACAGGTGGATAGTGAGATCGCGTTTGATTATGATGGCACAAATGTTCAAGAATCTATTGGTGGAAGCCAGTACTCTAACACAACGGCTTTTGGGCCTCCAGCTTGGAGTCACACACCTTGGTTGTTTAACTATACTGCCGATACTAATATTGGATCTACTTCATCTAATCCATATCAATTTTATAATCCGGTGGGTAGGCGGTCATTAAATTTAAATTTTAACTATGTTGCGGATTCTACATTATTTCCAGAAAATATATTTTCTGATGATGAATCAAAAAACTATGATAGCAGCGATCTAGTAACTCAATTCTATACACGAATGCTAGGTAAGCATAATCCAGTTTTGTTTAGTATTAACACATCTAGTCCGGATGAAAGTGACTTTGGAATATACCGCTTGCAAAATAATTTAGTAGCAAAACAGATTGCCAGCCGCACATTTAATTTCAATTTAAAACTGCGCGAAGCATGGTAAAATCACGAGGCAAATAGAAGCACCACGAGGCAAATAGAAGCAAAAATATGCGTAATATTGCGTTATATTGCGTGAAAACGCTATTTTTGCAAGTTTAGGAAAGTAACAAAAAACCCCCAGAAAACTGGGGGTTTCTCGTCGAGAAACGCAATGTGCCGGTGAAAGGAATCGAACCTTCACTCTTTCGCAAGAATCGGATTTTGAATCCAGTGGTTATTAGAGAATCTTCTTACGAAAATGAGGCAAATAGAAGCACATTTCTTGCGTGCCATTGCGCAGTATTGCGTTAATCATGCGTTGCCTTCTAACTCCGATGTCAATTGTTTAAACGCTTGATCGTTGAGGTATCGTTGAGTCTCCATTGAGATTGGCGCGTAATGCTCCTCAACCATTTTTGGAGATTTATCTCCAATCGCAAAAGCAGCTGCTAATGAATCATGAGTTGCTTTTTCAGTTAATTGTGCTTTTAGTCTTCTGAGATCATGATTAGTAAAATTAACCCCAGTAAGTTTTTTTATTTCTTTCATTTTTTCCGCCAGCCATCCATAACCATGAGGTAGTGGTCTATCAAACTTATCAACCTCTTTCCATTTTTTTAGTATTTTTACGACCTCTGGATGTAGTGGAGCCTTTTTTCTAATCCCATCTGAAGATTGCTTACCAACAAATATCATTATTTCACCTTTTTTCAGATCAATATGATGCCAGTGAAGTTCTTTGTGCCTATCTTGATAATTGTACCCGGTAAACTCTTTGGCGCGAATTCCAATTAGTACATATACTCTCAATATTTCAATATAGTAAGTTGGCAGCAATTTTGAATTGAAAAGCGCATTAATCTTTTCAGTCGTCCAGACAAATGGATTTAACCTAGGTAGCTGAGATTTGCGAAATTTATCGCCCATAACGCCACTTTTTACCGGATTCTTATCAATGAGTCCATTTCCAGAGTTGCCGCCGTTTTCGACTGCATATTTAAAGATGGTAGTAAGCTCTGATAAATAAGAGTTAATCCCTCTGCGCGAACAACCCATTAATTCGCGAGTTGATTTGTAGATGTTCCAACCTACGCACTCATCACCAGCAACCCGTCTTTTCATACTTCTAATCATTGTAACTGGTGTGTTTTCTGGAAAAATTTTCGTAACGCTATCCATGACATTTCCATATTTGACTTGAGTTTTTTCATTGGTTAATGTGGGAATGTAAGAACTGCGAAAAAGTTCAAATACTTCCCCAATGGTTACCTCTTGTTGTGGAGTGTTCCAGCGACTACGCCAATCTCCACCATTTTTTTTTAATCTGTCAATATCACTCATAAATAAATAGCATTCCAGCTGGCGTGCTTTATCCTCAAAATATGAAGTTTTATAAGTACCCAAGATTGGATGCTTGTATTTTACCGCATATCTTTTTTTGTAGGTTTTTTCCTTTCTTTCAAACATACTTGCCATTGTGGTTGTCCTTTCATTGTGTGGTTATCTTTTAAGTCAAATTTTCAAAAACACACTTAGACTCAGCAACTTTTTGACTAATGTCAAATCTCACAAAATTGTAGCTGCGCACTAAGATTGTTTTATCGTCTGGATTAGTGTAATCAATTTTAACAGTTCTATAATAGTACTTCAAACTTGGATGGAGCAAAGCATAAACAAAGCGAAGAAAATCTCGCACAATTTGATTAATATTTTTTTGTGTCGTCTCGGATAAAAGCTGATTGATGGGATGTGTGTTCCGGAAATATTGACCAACGCAAAAATACTTTTTAATTAATTGCGCCTCTGGCATTTTTAGTCTGTGAGCCAGTACACGCACACCTGAGGTTTCAAGAATTGTATTATTCAATTTAAAGCCTTGAAATTGCAGCTTGGATCTAACAGTAAAATCATATTGCACATTAGACCAAATTTCTTCATTTAATTTTTGATGTTCAACGGCTTTTGAGTTGGTTTCAGTAGTAGCTATCATATATACTGCGCCTTTGTTAGAGCCGTTAAAGTAGAAATATCAATTGTAGTATACAGTTTAGCTTTCACCTTAATGTTTTTTTTGTGGTTTACATAGTTAATTTTTAGCGGCAAATAGTAATTTGGTATCGCTATTTGTTTTAGCGCTTTATATGTGTAACTAAACGCACTTATTCCACTTTGAATATTTTTTTGACTTGTAACGTCTATTATTTCATATAACATTAAATCTTTGGAAAATAAATTTTGTCTCTTTCCAATTTTAAAATACTCATTTATAAGTGTTTCTTCTGATAATTTTAATTTTTCAGCCAATATGTGCAATTTAGTCATTTCAAGAACTGTATAATGAAGATTAAAACTTTTCATGGGATTAAAATAAAGTTTAGATCGCGTGAAAAAATCACAATGCAAGTCTTCAAATGGCACATACTTCTCATGATTAGACTTTGTTTTTAACGTATTGATTTGATTAGTTAAATCATTGAGTTTGAGTTCGTTACGTTTAATTAGATCCATTACTGCAATCTCCTATAGTATTGCTCAAGTGAATACCCAGTAGAAGTTTTCCTCATATGACTAACAACTTCGTAACTAATCCACTTGTTGGTTTTTGATTTCATAGTTCTAATCGCCTCGTTTCGATTATAATCAAGTTTACTTTTTTTAATATAATTCTTTAATCGCACACCCTCTTTTCTAGAGTCTGGATGATAAAGACATAAAAATTGCTCTACGCTCAGTGATTCAAGTTCTTCATGGCCATAGCCTAAATCAAGCGTATTGCCAGAAACTTCAAAGTCAAGTCGCTGAAAATCTTCATCAAAAGCACTTCTGATTTCAAATGTAGCAACTGAACTGTATTCGTCTTGAATTCTACGATTAATTTTTTTCAATGATTCTATTTCTTTTATTAATGATATAATTTCATTGTGACTTTCAATCAGCGCGTTTTGCAATTTTATTATCTTTTTTTCGGGCGCGGACACAGAACCAATCGCACTTAAATGCACCTTATTTTCTACATAGTTGACATCATAACCCAAAGCGTTAATTACCTTAGTTGCTTTTAACGCATTCGGAGTGGTTCCGCTTTTTTCCCAGCGATGATATGCACTCCGACTCACACCACTTTTTCGCTCAATATCCGCTTTTTTTTCACCAGAGTTATTAATTGTCTCGATAACGGCATCGCGTAAATTTTCGTATATAGTCATTTTCTATCCTTTTTGTTTACAACTAAACGCATGAAATATATGGATATTTCACGCAAACGTCAACATTATCATTGCGTTTAAATAATTTTTCTTTTATGTTTGCAACAAATGAGAAACATAAATGCAACAAATAACCATCGGACACTTTTAGAAATTATGAATTCATATAATGTGAGTTTAAGAGGTTTGGCTGCATATATTAATTGTTCACCTAGTTTGTTAAGCATGATGATTAACGGGAAACGAAAGTTTCAAGTAAAACATAAAAATAATATAGCTAAAGTTCTAAATATTAGGGATGAAGATATACAATGGACAAAATAGATTCAGATCAAGGTTGGTTGACTGTGACTCAAGCTGCGCATTATTTGGGCGTAAGTGAACGAGGCGTAGTTGCGGCAGTTAAACTGAAAAAAACTGGCAAAGCAAATGAAGAATTAGTGATTAAAAAGTTTGGAGTGAGAACGTTGATAAAACGTTCCTCCTTGGATTCGGCACAACATATTTATACAAATGAAAAATTTATATATTAGATCGGAGAGCGGCATCTACCTCGTTGGAATCTATCCTCCAACCACCACAACTACACATACCAGTGTCGCTCTCTGATGAAATACACGATAGTTATTAAGGATAAAAATGAACGAGTTAGCTTTGCTGCTGAACTTGAAAAAATTATAACAGATGCGAAATACTACATTCCCGGCAAATTGTCCAAAAGTGTATTTCAATGTGATGTCGGGATTGTAGCATCTGTTACAAAAGAAATTTTAGCGCAAATAGATGCGTTAATTGATAGGCGTGGACATCGTGTTTATAAGACAGAAGGCCCGGAATTAACCGAGCCTTCTCCTTTTCGCTCGATAACCACATCAGATACGAAAAGACAACGAAAGGAGTTTAATTATAAATGGGATTAATACCAACTGATTATGAGCTGCCGGTAAGTAATACTACCAGCAAATTCGGCAAATTAGAAATGGGTGAAAATCGTTTTAGATTTTTAGCCACACCCACAACTTGCTATCGCTACTGGACGGAAGATATGAATGGAAATAGCCAAAAGCATGTGATTAAAAATGCAAGTGATGCACCAAGCGGTGAAAAACCAAAGCATATGTGGGCATTTCCAGCATGGATGGATGGAGAGGTAAAACTGATGGAAATTGATAAAGCGACTGTGCTAAAAGAACTGGTCAAACTAGACAAGTCGGCTGAGTGGGGTAACCTACTTCATTATGATGTTATTGTAACAAGGGAAGGACATCAAAGGGATACAACGTATTCCACGCAACCATGTCCGAAATCTGAGTTACCCGATGAGGCGAAAAGCGCTTGGCAATCATTTAAGGATTCATATGACCCAGAGAGTATTTTTGATGCAGGTGAAACTACCACCGATCCGTCAAATTTACCGACTAATGATAATCAATCTACTACAGAGCTACCATGGGAGTAATGAACTATGCCTAACCGGAGTGCGCGGAAGGGATATAGGGGAGAGACTGAGGTCGTGCAGCTAATGCGCGACCTCGGTTTTAAAGCTCAAAGGGCATTTGGATCTGATGGACGAGCTTTGGGCGAAAAATCGGACATAGATGTAAAAGCAACCAAAGGGGACATTACCCTACTAATTCAAGTTAAGCGAAGAAAAAAGTTAGCCAGTTATCTCAAATTTAATAATGCTAATTGCGTTGCAGTTCGCCAAGATCGCGGCCCATGGATATATATGATTAGTGAGGAAGTAATGAAAAATATATTTGACACCAAAGTCTTTACAGATGCCAGCATTTAATAACGATTTAAAAAAGAGGGATCTAAAAAGTTTAAACAAGTCAACGGCTACGATTGGTAAAGGTGGCAACTGCCTTGATCCCTCGCTTGTTTCTAAAATGACAGAAGTAGTTGGCAGCTCCATAGACTCTGTTTTGGCTGATTGGGCCAACAAGCAACCCAATTTACACTCTGAATCAACTAGAATTGAAATGGCTACAGAAATTTTAGACGTAGTCATTAGACGGATTAAAAACAATGGATGATAAAACGAATACTATATGTGATCAAAAAACATTAGACGAGTTTAGGTCTAAAATGATTAAAGATGCGTTTGAGGTTTCAGATGCCAAGTCCATTGAATACACAATTTCAAACATTGATAAACATCACAACTTTAAATCAATTGCTGATAGACTCGGCGTTTCGCCAGAACAAGTGCTAATGACTTATGTCCTAAAGCACATTGATGCAATCTGCAACGATGCGAAAACTGGCAAAGTTGTATCCAGTGAAACAATTTATTCGAGATGTATAGATGTAATTAACTACATGGTTTTACTGGCCAGTCTCAAAATTTTACCACATAACCAAGAAAATAAAAATGAACAAAACAATGACATTGACAAGGGTGGAGCAGTCCATGGCTATGGCAGCCGGGATGCATCGAATGCTCCAGAACCAGCTAAATGGAGCGAACTCCAAAAAAAATAATTTAGACATCGATATTAATGGCGCAGCAGCAGAGATTATTATTGCGCGATACTATAATATATACCCAGATCTTTTTACTGGCCCACATCGTAGAGGCCATGACCTGACTCTAAATGGTCTAAAAATTGATGTCAAATCGACTTGGTACTCCCCCGGCTATATTATGTGCGGCTTGCATTCCGAAATTCAAGATGCCGACGTATACATTTTAGTGAATAGCCGATTTCCAGTGTGCATTATCAAAGGTGCAGTTCGTGCTGCCGATCTGATTCAAGATCAAAATATTAAAGATATGGGTTTCGGAAATAACTATATACTGGAAGAAACTCAATTGCGGCCACTCGATGAGGTGATTCATCCACTATGAACACGACGGACACGGGCAAATTAGGTGAATTAAGATCAAGGTTTGAGTGCTTACGGCAAGGCATTAAGGTCTATATCCCAGAATCAGATACGAGTGGTGTGGATTTTATTGCAGAGACAAAAGCCGGTAAATTTTTAAAAGTGCAAGTCAAAACGATGAGCGCAGCTAACCGATCTACTTCACTGGAAATTAAACTAGTGAAATATGTGGACTCAAATCGAGTAGACGTTATGGCCATTTATTTGTTAAGTGCTGATCGAGTTGCTTTTGTGCCTTATGAAAATCAAAAAAGCTTAAATCTTGCATTGACCACCGCAAAAAATAATCAAGAAGACAAACGAAAATGGTTTTACCAGTTTGAACGTTTTCCGGAGTTTTCATGAAAGACCATTACGCTGCATCCGTTGCATATGACGATCATAATGATGAGTGGTCTGATTGGCCAGTGCAATCGATTACTTATGATGATTTAGTTGCCCATGTAAAAGAAGTGCTAACCTTGCGAAAAAATGCCGAGGTTTTTTTTGCGGTCTATGTGAAAGATGGTAAAGAGATAGATATTACAGAGAGGGTTCGAGTTGCATGCCAATAAGCAAACACCATCAAAAAAAGTACCCGAATTCCGAATGGGTGCGGCGAAGAAACATTCGCAGAGCTGCAACAAAAAGAGCCTCAAAACTAAGCTTATCCGAGCAGCCGGTGGCTATGGCCAGTTTAAAAAAATCTACGGAAAATATTCACAAGATCTCACAGAAAACGAATGCAAAAAACTGGTTTCAAGGAATGAAAAATGTTTTTGCGGATCGAATAAAAAGTTTAAAAGATGTTGTCTAGTCGGTTAGTTGAAACACGAGAAGGTTGGCGAAAAGATGCGCGGAAAGCGGATGAAAAAATTATGTATTGTCCAAAATGTAGAAAGTGCTACGAAATTATTAAGCACAACAGTTCTGCTCCCGGTCGGTTTTTAATTAAAAAGAATTTTTATTATCGCAATTTTGTTTCTTTTGGTAAACCAAAAGTTATTTGTAGCGAGTGTTGTGCTGCTCAGACTAATAGTAATGAGAATAAAAAAGTAAACTCATGAGGGTTGGCGAACCGCTGGGCAGCACTGAAATGTCTAAGAGAGATTTGATTGCATTTTATACATTTTTATTGAAAACAGGTAAAATAAAAGTCGCTGGAGCAGCGCATAATCGGTTAAGGTATTTAAAAAGTAAATGGAGGATAAATTGAGAACACAACCAAAGAAAAAACATAGTCATAGATATAAACTCAAAGATGGTTCTTTTGCCGCTAGTGTCACTACTATTATTAATCAAGAGTCTGGTTGGAACAAACAAGCGTTAATCAATTGGGCCAAACGATTAAGCAGTCAAGGGTATGACGTTGATGAGGAGCTGAGAGAAGCTGGTAAAATCGGCACATTACTACACCTTTTAATTGAAGCTCGTCAAGATGGTTATGACCCGGATACAAGGGACTTTACACCAAACCAAGAGAAAGTTGCTATGATTTGTTTTGGCGGCTATTTAGAATGGGAAGGAAAAGGTCGATACAAAACGCTGGCAAGTGAGATTGTGCTAGTAAATGAAGAATTACGAGTAGGTGGTACAATTGATTCGATCGGCATGATGGGTGATGCACTGGTAATTACAGACTATAAAAGCAGCAAACATATGTACCCAGAACATATAGTCCAGCTGGGA
>CETC01037588.1_pt1 | contig 19986 bp, 17 predicted proteins | sample 326911 | NCBI WGS metagenome assembly CETC01 (sample SAMEA2622694, study PRJEB7988) | marine metagenome | isolation source: saline water (ENVO:00002010), including | reverse complement strand
CATTCTGACTGTATAAGGTTGGTAATTCATTTTATTTCCTTTGTTGTTTCGTTCTCTTGTATGCTCTTATTATATTATATATATCGGCATTTGTCAAGGGTAATCTTTAACTATTTATGATATTTGTCAAAGTTTTTTTCCTATCCCATAATCGCTGTAGTTCATTGAATACGCAGTTCTTATTGAACTGCCCTAATTCGTTAGCGTGTGCAACAACCTTTTTTTCGATGTTGCGGTTGACTTTGAAAAGTTCTAGTTTAGCTTCGTTGCGAGTCATGTTGTGTTCCTTTCGAGAACTTTGTTTAATTGTTATACTAGTAGTATACCATAAGTATCGGCATTTGTCAAGAGCAATCTTAACTAAATTCCGAAATAATTCTAATTAATTCTGTACCATAAAAGTAAACACCGTATACTACTATAACACCAATCAGTGTGTAAGCCATTGCATCAATAATCTTATCTAACATCTTATTACCTTATTAATTCTTAATTGTTATATACTAAGTATATACTATATATCGTCACTTGTCAATAGATACTTAACAATAAAATGAAAATAATCTTATTTATTTCCTTAATGAGACTTATTCTCAATAGTGAAAAAACGCCCCCTGCTTTTTCTTCGGAAAAGTGAATTCTCAGGTTTACCAGACTAGTTTAGATGATTCTTATCAAAAAAAGGCCGCCGGTAGTTTTAATTTCACACTTTAATTACCGCCTCTTCTCTGTTTTTGCCGGGGTGGTTCAAACACAATTCGCTCACACAAATATATATGTATTACCCAAACCTAGCCCCTCACGCCTCTTTCGTTGTTTTTGTCACTTATGTGTGTCTTTTAAGGATATGGAGTGTATAATAAAACAGTTAGATTAATGAAAAAACAATCCAATTGAAGGCAGGTAATCGATGAGTACTAATAATAACCGTAAAAAGAACTATAGAAGCGTTGAAGCTGAAATGAATGTAAAAGCAACTGCAAGCCTTCAACAAGAGATAGAAGAAGAGCTGAGTGCAGAAGATAAAAGCTTAGCTGAGTTACTATCTCAGAATGAAACGGAAAATGAAGAATAAGTTCACAAATGGAGCGGTAGAAGCAGGACAAGTTGAATCTCTTACAAGAATTGAGTTAACTGGTTGCTGTTCCTTACAGGAAAAGGATGAGTTATTCAAGGATATCGCTTGCGAAGATACATGTTTCTCGCAAGTGTTTGGATTTGAACATAGATTCTTATACGTAATTGAAGCTATTGACGAAAACGAGGTCGTCGCATCTGAGAAAGGCCTCGGATATATAGAGCAGGAAGACGATAAGATTTTCCTAATTAGAGAGACACCTCTTAGTTTTGCTGAAGACGGAGATATAAACAACTATAAGGAGGGTGATTCGCCCCTTATATTCCCGTATCACGAATATGTACGTATTTTTTCTTATGTTCCCAAAAACGTACAAGAAATGCTCGCCACGCCCTACTCTGTACTGGCATCTATCAGTCCCCACGCACCTTCCCCAGTTATTTTAGAAGAAAATACGTTACTAGGAAGAAAAGATGACATCGTACAGGCTATTGACAAGGAAGAACTCATAGAAATCATGGAACTTAACGATGTTGTTAAGGAATCCATAGAGAAAACACAAAAACAGCTAACTCTCAAGACAAGAAGGCTTGATTTATCTAGAAAGAACTCTTTTTTGTCTAGCCCGTACATTCTATTGAAGCCCGACGCTTATGATAACTCTAACACGCCCCCTTCTTTAATCGGAACGTTGTTTTATAATACAGAATTAGGCAAATTACAACTATTTGATGGAAACAGGTGGAGAACTATTAAATTTGAGGATGAAGACTAATGCACATACCCTCAAACATGACAGAACAACAGGTTATTGACCAAATAGAACTAGTTGTTGGTAGAATCGCCCCTAAGTACACATTCTATGGATACGAAAAAGACGATCTCAAACAAGAAGCATTTATTATCTGTATGGAAGCTCTTCCACGTTATGACGAATCTCGCCCCCTAGAAAACTTTCTATCCGTACATTTATCTAATCGCCTCAAGAACTTTGTTAGAGATAATCACTTTACCAAAGACGAAGAACAAAAAGCAAAGGTCGTAATGCCCGGCCAACTTACTAACGAAGAATACTTACTTGATACACACGAGGAATACGTAGAAGACCTTGACTGTAAACAAATGTCCAAGGTATTAGATATTAAACTACCAGCAGAATATAGAGCAGATTACCTAAAGATAATCAATGACGTATATGTACCTAAAAAACGTAAAGAGGAAGTACTTTTTATTATACAATATATATTAGAGGAACAGGGTTATGAAGAGGGGTAGACTATCTAACGATGAGGCCCGTTATATTACAGAGAATGCTGAAGATATCTCAATAGAAGAAATAGCAGCAAATCTGGAACGAGACCCTACAACCATTGAGAACTTTATTAAAAAGAACTTAAAGATCGGGCTGTCAGAATTTGAGCAGGCGGCTTACGATCTTGAGGACAGGCCATACTGGATAGAACTGAGACAACAGTTTTCGCAAGAAGAACTTGAATTGTTTAAGTATCACTGGGGGCGAATCATCAGTCAGTTTAAAGATGATGTGTTTCCAACCGAAGAGTTACAAGTTGTGGATGTAATTAAACTTGAGCTCCTAATGAATCGGGGCCTCAAGCAAAACAAATCGAATATAGATCAAATTACGGCGTTTGAGGAGCTAGTGCGCACGGAGAGGGCCACAGATCCCGACCAGCAGGATAGAGACTACATACTGAACCTAGAGCGTCAGATCGCCTCTCTGCGCGCCGCACAGGAATCACTAAATAGAGACTACCGAGATTTACAAACCAAGAAGAGCGCAATGCTCAAGGAAATGAAGGGGACGAGAGAGCAGAGGATTAAACGTCTGGAAGATTCAAAACAGAGTTTTGTCGGCTGGGTTACTCATCTCATGCAAAATCCGAATTTGACCCAACAGTATGGGTTGGAGATGGAGAAGATGCGATTAGCTATGGAAAAAGAGAAGGGCAGACTCAGTAATTTTCATCAATACGAGGATGGTCAAGTGGATCAACCGTTTCTAACACCAGATACAGTTAAGGATTAATAAATGAAAGCGATTATTTTCGGAGTAACCGGACAGGATGGAAGTCACCTTGCGGACTTATTGTTATCAAAAGATTACGATGTAGTTGGGGTAGCTCGTCGTTCCAGTGTGGACACTACCCTAAGAATCAAGCATCTTTCAGATAACTCTAGTTTCAGTCTGGTGCATGGAGACATTACAGATGCGAGTAGCGTAATAAATATCTTACGCAATGACTCTGATGTAAACGAAGTTTATAATCTAGCGGCTCAATCGCATGTAGGCGTCTCTTTTAAGCAACCCGGACTAACTTGGGATATAACTGGAAAAGGATGCTTAAATATCTTACAAAGCATTGTGGATCTAGGTATGGACTGTAGGTTCTACCAAGCCTCATCAAGCGAGATGTTTGGTGATTCATACGATGTCGATGAAGAAGGTAATAAATACCAAAATGAAGAGACTAAGTTCTTGCCGCAATCACCATATGCTATAGCAAAATGCGCAGCACACTATCTTGTAAGATTGTTCCGAGAAGCCTATGGCTTACATGCAAGTGCCGGAATTCTATTTAATCATGAAGGAGAACGTCGTGGAGAAAACTTCGTAACCCGAAAGATTACAAAATGGATTGGAGATTGGAGCAAAACAGGCTACGATAAAAATTTTCCGAAACTCCGTTTGGGTAACTTAGATGCGTTTCGGGATTGGGGTTATGCAGGCGATTATGTAGAAGCCATGCACCTTATGTTACAAGAAGATGTTGCGGACGATTATGTAATATGTACCGGAAAGACATATACGATTAGAGAGTTCTTAGACGAAGCATTTGGATATATCAATATAGACGACTGGAGTGAACACGTAGTTGTAGACCCTAAATTTTACAGACCAGCAGAAGTAGACTATCTACGTGGCGATTGCTCAAAAGCCAACAACAAGTTGGGATGGACTGCGAAAAATGATTTAAAAGGTCTGGTCACGATCATGATGGAGTATGATCTAAATGAAGAACTATAGAGTGGAAATGGATCTTAGCATAGTGATACCTCAAATAAGAGAGTATCGAATATATGAGTATAATAGTGAACATCCTATTATATTTGTAGAGGCTAAAGATCCAGACGAAGCTTGCTTCAAGGCTACTCATAGACTATTGCAAATGATACTTAAACAGAAAGACACATCAGAAACAAGAGATCTGTGCAAGGAAATTAAAAAAGATATAGTTGTGACTAAGGTATCAACGAAATGAGAAGAAATTACCAAGACCCTGTTTATAAAGAGTGGAGAACTAAAATATATAAACGGGATGATTTTAAGTGCCAGATGCCGGGATGTAGTTCGAGATACCGACTTCAGGCGCACCATATTAAAAAGTGGTCTAGTGCCGCTATGTTGAGATACGATGTTGAGAATGGCATAACTTTATGCCGCACTTGCCATGAACATATTACAGGTCATGAGCAAGCTTACGAAACATTGTTTTATCAAATAGTTAGAGAAAATGGCAAAAAATAAAAGCTTCAAAGTAATAAAAGATACTAGAGAGCAAGAAGGATATTATTTTAGTGAGTACGGCACATGCTCAGGCATGGTTGAAAGAAAACTAGATACTGGAGACTATAGCATAGAAGGTCTTGAGGACTTAATATGTATAGAACGCAAAGGATGTGCTGAGGAGCTTGCTCAAAACTTAGGTCAGAAAAAACACGCATTTTTAAATGAAATAGAACGCATGAGGGAAATACCTCACCGTTTTATAGTGTTAGAGTTTTCGCTTGAGGATTTGGTTGAGTTTCCGGAGAACAGCAGAATACCAGAGTCGCAGAAAAAGAAGTTGCGGATATCTGGTAAATATATGCTAAAGTGTTTAATGGAATTTCAGATACGTGATAACATACATGTAGTTTTTGCGGGAAACAAATATAACGCTTTTCTTTTGGTCAGTAGTATATTCAAAAGAATAAATGAGATGTATAACAATGAATGATATTATTGAATGTATACATGGTCAAAGTATAGACCTAAAACAACGTGAGATTTATCTCCACGGTCATCATGGGCCTTTTGATGATGATCCGGGAGTTGAATACCGCATGGCTACAACGTTTATAAAAAACATAAGACATCTGGATTACTTAAAAAATGAACCAATACTTATTCATATGCACAGCATTGGTGGAAACTGGGGCGATGGGATGGCTATATACGATGCTATCAAGTTGTGCCGATCCCATGTAACGATATTAGTTTATGGTCAAGCAGAATCAATGAGTAGCATTATCTTGCAAGCAGCCGATGCTAGGATAATGATGCCCAACGCATACTTCATGTGCCACTATGGAAATAGCGGTAGTTCTGGTAATTACCTAGATACACAAAACTGGGCGAAGTTTGAAGCCAAGATACTTGAAAGCATGATAGACATATACAAAGAAAAATGTAAAAAAGGAAAGTACTTTCAGGACAAGTACCAAACCATAAACGATGACAAGGTTGTCAAATTCTTATCTAGAAAAATGAAAGATGGGGATTGGTATCTCAGCTCTCACGAGGCTGTTTATTATGGGTTTGCAGATTCAGTAATAACACATAGAAAATATGGGAGTATAACCAGCCTCAAATAATGAGTACTGAAATAAAGAATATAAACGAAGCTTGGCTAGGCCTTGAAGACATAGGTGATAATATTTTTAATCCCATGTCCGTACTTAAATCAATGGATGGGGATTATCATCTGCGACTATCTTATTTAATGGTTAAACCAGAATATTTTTCATTCCTCTGTAAGCACATTCTTAATATACAAATTCTCCCATCGCAAGCGTTAATGCTTTGTGAAATGTGGAATAGAAAATTTCCTATGCTTATTGCAAGTCGTGGTTTTGGTAAATCTTTTATGCTTTCTCTATACGCATTGCTTAGAGCTCTTTTGCTCCCGAGTAGAAAAGTTGTTGTCGTTGGTGCTGCTTTTAGACAATCTAAGGTTCTTTTCGAGTACATGGAAACTATCTGGAGAAACGCACCTATACTACGAGATATATGCAGTAACACAAGTGGCCCACGCCGTGATGTAGATAGATGCGTGATGAGAATAAACGACAGCACTGTTACCTGCCTACCTCTTGGTGACGGCCAGAAGATTCGTGGTCAACGTGCCAATGATATTATATCTGACGAATTTGCATCTATACCTAGAGATATATTTGAAAACGTTGTAGCCGGTTTCGCAGCTGTAAGTGCAGACCCGATTGACAATGTAAAAAGATTAGCAGCAGAAAAGAAAGCGAAAGAGCTAGGAGTAGAGCTTGAGGAAAAACAAGAAGAAAAAGAAATAAAAGTTAGAGACAACCAGATTATATTATCTGGAACAGCTTACTATGATTTTAATCATTTTGCCACATATTGGAAAAAATGGAGACAAATCATTAAGAGCCGTGGAAAAGAAGAAAGACTTCGTGAAGTATTTGGTGGAGAAGACGTGCCAAAGGACTTTGATTGGACTCAATACTCCATAATAAGAATTCCGTATGAACTACTGCCAGAAGGGTTTATGGACGCCGCCCAAGTCGCCAGATCTAAAGCAACAGTGCATGCAGGTATATACCAAATGGAGTTTGGAGCATGCTTTACAAGAGATAGTCAAGGATTCTTTAAAAGATCGCTAATAGAGTCTTGTGTGATATCAAACGACAATACAATTAAAGACAGTCAGGGTAATGAAATACATTTTGAGGCTAAGCTAATTGGAGATCCTAACAAACATTATGTTTTTGGTGTTGACCCCGCTTCTGAAGTTGACAACTTTAGCATTGTTGTGTTGGAGATAGCTCCAGATCATAGAAAAATAGTTCATTGCTGGACAACAAATAGATCTGAACACAAAGACAAAGTAAAGAAGGGTTATTCGTCAGAAACAGATTATTATGCATATTGCGCAAGAAAAATAAGAGAGCTTATGCGCAGATTTCCTTGCGTACATATTGCTATGGACGCTCAGGGTGGAGGTATTGCAGTCATGGAATCTTTGCATGATAAAGATAAGATAATGGAAGGTGAAGCTGCGATCTGGCCAGTTATAGATGACGACAAGCCTAAAGACACTGACGACGAAAAGGGTTTGCATATACTTGAGATGTGCCAGTTTGCAAAATACGACTGGCTTGCGGAAGCTAATCATGGACTCAGAAAAGATTTTGAAGATAAATCAATCATCTTTCCCTTCTTTGATCCTGTCACTCTTGGTATATCAGCCGCTGAAGATGGACTCAAAGATAGGGTGTTTGATACTTTAGAAAACTGTGTCTTAGACATAGAGGAACTGAAGGATGAGCTAGCTATGATACAAATGACACAGACACCAAGTGGCAGAGACAAGTGGGACACGCCAGAAGTAGTAGTGGGAGCAGGCAAGAAGAGCAAAATGAGAAAAGACCGCTATTCAGCATTGATTATGGCCAACATGGCCGCTAGAATAATGTCTAGAACTCCCACCCCTCAAGAGTATAAATTTTATGGAGGTTTTGCTAGCCTTGACGACGACTATAAGAAAAATTCTAAAGGGGAACCATACTCAGGCCCTAACTGGTTTACCGAGCATATGAAGGATATATACTAATCTTGTGTATAATATTGTAACCATTCCAATTACATTCCAATTGATATAGAGAAACTATTATGAGCAATAATGAAAATATGATAACTTGGGGAAATGACGAAGAGAGAATGGAGGCTTTTGCTTCGCATACTGATAATGTTGACGCATACGGCGGCCTATCTAAATCTACGGGAAGTCACTATAGAAACTTTATAAATGTAGAGCCAAATCGTTCTGTCAGGCCCGGATTTAGTAGCAGGGATTATCATGCTTTCAGACCTCACGAAGCAGTCCCGCAGAGACAAAAGCGTGCGATTAAGATGTGTATGGATGCATACGACAAGGTTGGAATCATTAGGAATGTTATTGATTTGATGGGCGACTTTGGTAGTCAGGGCATTAATTTAGTACATCCAAACAAAAGCGCTGAAAAATTCTTCCAGCAATGGTTTAAGAAAGTAGATGGCAAAGAGAGATCAGAAAGATTTCTAAACAACCTATATAGAACGGGTAACGTAATTTTACACAGAAGTTACGCGAATGTAACCCCTGAGCTCAATAAGTTCATGAAGTCAATGGCGAACGATATTAAAGTCGAATTACCCTCTATAGAAAAAAACGTCATACCTTGGCGGTATAATTTCTTTAATCCTCTAAGTGTAAACGTAAAGAATGGAGACATGTCTTTAGTTTTAGGCGTGAAAAACTTCACACTTACAAGTAACACGCTGTTTGACAACTTCAAAAACGGCGCAATACCTGCTGAAGTAATGAATACATTGCCGCCTAAAGTAAAACGAAGCATAGAGCGAGGAGAAAGAGAAGTCCCGCTAGATCCTGAAAGAGTTTCTGTATTTTATTATAAGAAAGATGACTGGAGTCGCTGGGCGAATCCTATGATCTATGCTATTCTAGATGATATCATCATGTTAGAAAAAATGAGACTTGCTGACTTGTCTGCACTTGATGGTGCAATATCCAATATTAGATTATGGACTCTTGGTAATCTAGACCATAAAATCCTACCTAATAGAGCTGCGATTAATAAGCTTAGAGATATTTTAGCAAGCAATGTTGGCGGTGGTACGATGGAACTTGTTTGGGGGCCTGAGTTAAGCTACACAGAGTCTAACAGTCAAGTTTACAAGTTCTTAGGTTCTGAAAAATATAACTCAGTTTTAAATAGTATATATGCAGGGCTTGGCGTTCCTCCTACACTAACTGGTATGGCTGGACAAAGTGGTGGATTCACAAATAACTTTATATCTCTAAAGACTCTTGTAGAGAGACTGCAATATGGACGTGAACTATTAATCAAGTTCTGGCAGCAAGAAATTGAGCTTGTACGCAGAGCTATGGGCTTTAGGCGACCTGCTTATATTCACTTTGACCAAATGAGTCTTGCTGATGACGCCACTGAAAAGAACCTATTGCTACAGTTGGCTGATAGAGACATTATTAGCCATGAAACTATTCTGGAAAGATTTAAGGAAATACCATCCGTGGAAAAAATTAGGCTCAAACGTGAGTTCAAGGACAGAGATAAAGAAGATGCTCCTAACAAGGCTGGCCCTTATCATAACCCTCAGAAAGAACATGAGCTTGAGAAGATTGGATTACAGTCCGGCAAGGTTACTCCTCAAGACGTTGGTCTTGAAACCAGTGTTCCAGATGACATCCTTATGCCCAAGCCCGAGCCTAAAGCTCCTGTCGGAGGCCCTCCAAACGAGAAGAAGAAGAACGAAGACAAGAACGGAAGACCTAAGTTTTCAACAGACACAAAACCTAGAAAACAAAGGGAAGAAAAGCCAAAATCTAAACCCGGCCTTGCTGATCTGATAGTCTGGAGCCAAGAATCTTTTGACTCCATATCTAGCGTTGTAACAGACGCTTTTCTAAAAATGAACAACAAAAAGAATCTAAGACAGATAACAAAGTCTGAGTCATTTGATCTTGAAAAAATCAAGCTAGATGTTCTAACATCCATAGAGCCAATGCAAGATGTAAATGAACAGCTGATAGTCAACACTTTATCGTCTGGCAAAACATGTTCTTCTGAGTTTATGAACAAACTATCAAATGAAGGTGTTGACATTACATCTATGTCAATAAGCGCTTACAGGAAAAAAGCTGTCAGTTCATATGTAGAATTTCTTTGCAAATAGCTTTATTTAACAAATTTTTCTATTATCGTGTATACTTTTTTAGAGGTAAGACACATGAAAATCTATAAACAAGAAAAAATAGACGGCATTGCCGACTTAGTTAAGTCACAAGCCTCTGTTGCTTACTGCGCCCAAGCTTCTGTGGTGAGCAAAGATAAAGAGGTTGAACAGTCCGACGCTATCAAAAAACTGATGGCCGGAAAGAGCAATCCAGACCAGATTGATTTATATTATCTTGAATCAGTTTTGGTTTCCACTGGTTGGAATAAAAACGATGACGTATTTATGGCTGAAGCAACTTGGGAAGCCAGAAGTACACCAGAAGATAAACAGTTTAACTTCATGCACAATGAAAATGATATCATTGGACACATTACTGGATGCTATGTATTAGGTCAGGATGGTAAAAAGATATCAGACGAACAACAAGACGCCCCGCAAAAGTTCGACATCATAAGCGAGGCGGTGTTATATAACAGTTGGACTGATCCAGATAACAGGAATAGGATGCAGCAAATTATTGCTGAAATAGAAGAGGGAAAGTGGTTTGTTTCTATGGAGTGCCTGTTCGCAGGTTTTGATTACGCATTAGTTGACCCCGATGGTAGTCATAAAGTACTCTCTAGAGATGAACAATCGGCGTTTTTAACCAAACATCTCAGGGCCTACGGTGGTACTGGGAAATACGAAGGATATACTATAGGAAGAGCTTTGAGAAACATCTCATTTTCTGGTAAGGGCCTCGTGGCGAAACCAGCGAACCCAAGAAGTATTATAATCAATAATAATTCAACGAAAGCCTTCCATATCGAGCATAACGATGACAATAAGTTTTCTATAGGAGATTTACCCATGTCAGATAATCAAAATCTGTTGGAAACTCAGGTTGCAGGTCTTAAACAAGATCTTGTTGCCGCACAAGAAGAAAACAAAGCTATCAAAGCTAAAATTGAAGAAGCAAAAGATAAAGAGTTTGCTGCTACAATTGAAGCATTTGAAGCTGATGTTACTTCTAAGGACGAAGCCATTGCAGAACTTGAAGAGACCATTAAGTCTACTCAAGCACGCATAGCCGAGTTGGAAGATGCTCTTGCTCAATCTCAGGAACAGCTCGCTACGAGTCAAGCTGAAGTTGAAGAGATGCATAAAAAAGAAAAAGCTGCTATTCGTAAGGCTGCCCTCGTAGAGGCTGGTCTTGAAGAAGAAGAAGCTGAAGAATCTTTAGCTAATTTCGATGCTTTGGAAGATGAAGCCTTCGACGCTGTTGTTTCTCTTATGGCAAAGAAGGGCAAGTTCCCCTTTGATAAGAAAGACGACGAAGATAAGAAGGAAAAACCAGAAGAAAAAGCAAAAAAGAAATACGCAGCTGATGAAACTGAAGCTGCTGAAGAAGAAGCAACCGATGAAACTGAAGCTGCTGAAGAAGCAGAAGCAGAATTAGAAGAAGCTTTTGAAGAAGTCGAATCTACTGAGGCTACACTTGTTGAGCCAGAAGCTGACGAACTTCAAGATACGAGAGCATCAATCGCTGATTGGATCTCGTCAAATGTGTTAAACAAGTAACTATTTTTTAGGAGAAATTTAAAATGGCTCTCAAAGCAGATAGATACGAACTCCAAACTGACATCAGCTTCTTCTACAACGCGGGTACACCTACTCGCGGTGGAGTAGTTGTTCACGGAACCGCTGGCTCTGGTGCTGCTATGGATCAAGGTGTTAACCTTGTTGAATATAAAGCAGCAATTGCAGAAGACTCTGTTCCAGTTGGAATTCTATTAAATGACGTAGTTAACAAAGACCTTACTCGTACTCACCTTAATCAACATAAAGATGAAGTACAAAAGGGTGGAAAAGTTACCATTCTTCGTAAGGGGTATGTTGTAACAAATAATATCGAAGGTACACCAAGCGCTGGAGACATCGCTTATGTACATAACAATGGTAATATCAGTAATGGTGCTAGCATTGCCGTAGCCTCCTTGGCTGCCTCCGGTAACTTAGCTATTGGTAGGTTCCTTACATCTAAAGATGAAGATGACTACTGCAAAGTAGAAATCAACCTTCCACAGGCTAACGTAACTATTTAGTAAACCTTTATAGAGATTAAGGAGATTATAGAATGTCTTATACAGATAGACCAAGCGATGAATTTATCTCGCTACTTAAGCAATCTGGCGACAGCGATCTCGGAGTTGCATCTGCAGCTCAACGTGAGTTTGCTAAAGCCTTAGAACTTCCACTCCGTAAAGGTGTTTTGGTTGGCAACATTCTTGGTGATATTTTTGAAACCATCAATGTAGAACCCGGAGCAACCACGGAGTATCCATTAGACCTGATTTCACCCGGACTTGAAGGTGAGCACGTTGCTTACACCAATCCCGGTCACGGTAGAATCCCAGAACGTAGCGTCGAAGGCGACTACGTAATGATTCCAACCTATAGCATCACTAGCTCAATCGACTACTTACTTCGATATGCTAGAGAAGCTCGTTGGGACATCGTAGCACGCGCTATGCAGGTTCTGGAAGCTGGTTTCACCAAGAAACTTAACGATGACGGATGGCACACCATTTTGGCTGCTGGCGTTGATCGCAATATCTTGGTTTACGACGCTGACGCTACTGCAGGTCAGTTTTCCAAGAGACTTGTTTCTCTGATGCAAACTGTTATGCGCAGAAACTCTGGCGGTAACAGTGCTTCAGTTGGACGTGGACGCTTGACAGATATGTATGTCAGTCCAGAAGCTCTTGAAGACGTTAGAAACTGGGGATTAGATCAAGTTGACGAAGTTACTCGTCGCGAAATCTACACCGCAGCAGAAGGTGGAGCACCTATCACCAGAATTTTTGGTGTTAACCTCCACGACCTTGATGAACTTGGCGAAGGTCAAGAATATCAGGACTTCTTCACTGGCCAGCTTTCTGGCGCAGTTCAAGGTTCTGACGTAGAACTTGTCGTTGGTATTGACCAGTCAGCCAACGACAGTTTCGTGATGCCTGTTAAGTCTCAGCTTGAAATCTTTGAAGATCCTACTCTTCATAGACAACAGCGAGCTGGATACTACGGCTTCATGGAAATGGGCTTTGGTGTTTTAGATAATAGAAGAGTTATTCTTGGCTCATTCTAATATCCCCTAAAACCCATTTTATCAAAAGCCACCCTCATATACTTGGGGGTGGCTATTTTTTTACGTGTATATATTAGTGTAGACACGTTATTTTCAGGAATAGGAGACAAGCAAATGGCTGCTTTATCAGACTATTTAGAGTCAGGGGTGCTAAACTGGCTCTTTAGAGGCGTATCTTTTTCAGCTCCTTCCAACATATCAATTGCATTGGTTAGTGGAGTCAAGGCTAATGAAAGAGAGCGCGATAGTGTTACAGGCACAACTATTTTAGAGCTTCCAAGTGGAGATGGTTTAAACTTAAGCGGTTATTCAAGGGTAAATCTTGGAGCCCCATCTAAAGGTACTTGGAGTTTTACAGGAGAAGATTTTGAAGCTGGAAGTGGAGTTATTAGAAATAGTGGTCAAATAGTATTTCCAACCGCCCTTAAAGATTGGGGTTGGGTATCTGGGATTGCTATTGTTGACTCACCAACTCATAGTACTCACCCGACTGACAATCCGGGCAATGTACTAATGCATGCACAATTGAGTAATCCAAGAATCATTTATGCTGGTGATAATGTCAAGTTTGACTACCAGTCCCTAGAAATTAGCTTCAAATAAGGTAGGTTTATAGATGGCTATCCGTGATAAATTTACGATAATCGACAACATAAAAACAGAAATAGTAGACAACTCGTCTATGTTAATTTCTCCTTATGATGTTAGGCATAATATGCTTGACATTGTTGATTCTGTTCATAACTTATTGGATAATGCATCTATCAACACACTTAATTTTGCAACGCCTTCCACTAGGAATACTCTTGGCGGAGAACTTGCTCTTGGTAGTACCATTAGGCTGGCAGGATATTCAAGTAGCGACAACTCAGCTTTTGGATATAAAGCTTTAGAAAAGAATTTTAATGGTAATAAAAATACAGCAGTTGGATCATACTCTCTTGGCTGTAGTGTTTTTGGAAATGGAAACACGGCTGTTGGCTATAAGTCAATTGGAGGATCAACTCACGGAGGCAGCAATGTCGCTGTAGGCTCCAAGACTTTATTCAGCAACAAGCACGGAAGCTATAACATAGCGATAGGCCACGGAGCAGGGTACTACCACGGAAGTGGCGTTGGATCAAAATATGATTATAAGTTTTATCTAGGAGCTGGCCCCACTGAAGACCCAGCAGATTGTTTAATACCAGAAGGTGACGGCCCTGTCCCTCTGATGTATGGAGAACTCAACAATTTAAGACTTGCTGTAGGTGCCAAATCATTACACGACTACGGTGAGCTACAAGTGGCGGGTACAATATCTCCCGTCACTTCAGGTAATAGAAATTTAGGTCATCCCCTATACCCTTGGGGTAGCCTATTTGTAAACGACAAAATAAGGTCAACCAAAGACTACTTAAATATAGATGATGCTGTCTACATATCTGGAAGCAAGGTTGGTATTGGCACAGGCTCTCCCTCTGGGGTTCAAGGGTTTTTAACTGTCAATGGCAGTATAGTACCAAAATGCCACGACGAAGATTCTATTGGACATCTAGAATTAAGATGGAAAGAGGGTCATTATAAAAACCTATACGTACATACGCTACAAGCTTCTACTTTCAATCACATAACAGAGTGCCTATACGACTGTAAGACTCTTTGGCTAGCTACTAGTGGTCTTTGCGAAGGTGGCTCTGATGAGGCTTGTGGATTTTTAAGAGATGAAGACCTAACAAGGGCAGGTATGGTTATTACTGCCAGTGGTGATAATTCTGCGCAGGGCCTGTGCCCATACTATTCAGATGGTACAAATTGGATTTACTATCCATCTGCACTAGAAGAAGACTGCGGATGCGAGTGCGGAGAGGGCAATTGTACACCAACAAATCTTACGCTTAATGGAGTCCTTCTTTCAGACCAGACCGCCGTTGGTAATGGAATTGGAACGGTCGCTTATGGTACTTGTGACCCTACGGAAAAGATATATCTAAGATCATATGATTGGACTTTCAAGCCTTCCGGCGATCATGTTCCAACCATGTGCCTAGAGGATAACAACCCATACTCAAGAAATTCTTGGCATAGTAATATCAGTGTAGAAGTTGCATCTGGAAGTCATATACAAACAGATAGAATTATCGGTAGAGAAAGACTATCGTTAATGGCTGAAAGCGGCTGCTTCGGGGTGTTCATGCATAACGAGGGAGACTCTACTAATGATAACAGAACGTATCTCTCTCTACAAAGACACATAAATGGTACTGATACTATACAAAATAAGTCAAATGTAAACTTCCTCAGCTCGGGTGTTGATTATACAGTCTCATACTCATCTCTTACATCTGGTGTGGTTGTTGGACAAAGGCTTCTTTCAAGAACCTCTAGAATCAAAACGACTGACGGAAAAGAAAATGTTGTTGGTTTTGATATATCATATACAGACGAGGGCGATGAAGTACAAGACGGCCAAAAGAAAAATAGGCTAACAATATCTTCCTATGACGACACAATAGTACCTCTAAATGCATTTACTTTGATGAGATCTAATGGGCCCGGCCTTGTCGGTATCACAGACTCCGCATCAAATCCTTTGCCAAATACCATTTTTAATGTGCAGTCTACTGGCGACGCTGTATTGAGAGTAACTGCCCCAACTAGCTATGACACAAGCCTACAACTGTTAGGCAGAAGTAACTCAGCAACTCACGGGTTTGATATAACCTATGACGAGGGTGACGAAAGAACTGATCTTTCGATGATAAGCTCCTCCGTAAAAACAAAGGTTATTTCAATTGAGAATAACAACGTTGGTGTTTCTTACAATACCCCAGTTGCTAAACTCTCGATTGGCGGTGACTTTTCTCTCACAGAATACTCAGAAGGTAGATCTGCTAGCAATACTGCCGGTGTTGGTAAGCTATTTGTTACACAGTCTTCTGCAGCAGAAGTTGAGCAAAATTTAATATTCCAAGACGACGTTGGAAATAAAGTTAATATTTCTAAGTTTATCAAGGATACTACAGACGGTAGTGTCACATACTTTGATAGCAAAAACAACCAATTCACAGGCGTTGGAAGCCCTCAATCAAGGGCCGCAGACGATTTAGCGGATAACTTTAGAAACATAACATATGGCCCTTATTCCCTATCCCAATTATCTCAAGGTGATGACAACCTAGCAATAGGTTACAAAGCAGGGTACAACACCACCACCGGATCAAAAAATGTATTTATTGGAAATGAAGCGGGTCTTTCAAATGCTACATCTTCAAGCAATATCGTAATAGGCTATCAGTCAGCCAAGCGCAATTTGGGTGCAGATAATATTATTTTAGCGTCTGACGGGACTTCTACCACAAACTTCGGCTCTAAGAATATCGTGTTAGTAAATGATTCGTCCGCTCTCAATGGTTTATCACCAACAGATGACAATATAGTCATAGGCGGTCTAGACTCAGTGCCATTTATTAGAGGTTACGTGCCGAGTGCGTTCCAAGACAGATATCTAAAAGTATCTGCTTCTAAGATGTTCTTGGCCTCTCTTGATGACATTGCAAACCTAGAATTTTCACATTCACTATCTTTCTTTGGCTCAAATAAACCAGCTAGTATTGTTAGACACAAAGAAACTTTAAGTAGTTCTACCTCTGGAGGTACAGCTTTCACATTCTTGGGGTCTGATGGAAATGAGAACACTTTACTATCATTGAGACACAACGCTTCTGTAATGTCAAATGATACAAATTACAGCACTGCTTCTCCCTCCGTCCCGTATGCTGAGCTTAAAGGTGACTTACATTTACAGGGTAGAATAAGATTTGCTACAGGCAAAGATCTATCTTATGACACTAGCGGCTTTGATGTTGCAGGTTTAATTATCGGGGATACTACTAACAGCAGGATCACCATTGGTGTAAAATCATCTGATCCAAATGCGACTATAGTGGTGCAACCAAAAACTTCTATAGAAGTAGTACAGCAGTGGAAAGATAGTACTGGTAGAACTGTTGCTTACTTAGATCAAAACGGTAACTTATACATGGATGGTGATATAATACCATTCTAATTACGGAGTTAGATTATGGCTTTTATATTGGCCGATAGGGTAAAAGAAACTACAATCACAACTGGAACTTCCAACCTATCACTTGGTGGAGCGTTTGGTGGATTTCGTACATTTTCTAACGCCATCGGAGATGGTAATTCTACCTATTACGGTATAGAAACTTCTGATGGTGATTACGAGGTTGGAATTGGCACGTATACATCTGCGTCCAATACACTTAGCAGAGATACCGTCATTTCCAGCAGTAATTCTGGATCAAAATTAAGCCTTACTGGTGTCTCTACGGTATTCGTAACACAGCCCGGAACTAAAGCTCTTTTTGTCAATCCAGACTCCTATGCTAGTGGTGTAGGTTTTACTGGTTACGCGTTTCCAGACGGAACAGTTCAAGCTACGTCTGCAACAGACGGAGCTGCTCCAGCAAAGTTAAGAAGATCAAACGCTGGTGTTTTCTTTCAGTACTTTGTAGACAACGGAAATGATAGAACCGTTGCTTTACATTTGGAAAACGAGGAACTCACACCGCAATGGAAGATGGGTCTCAAAAATTCACCATCTTCTCAGACAGAAGCTCCTTCCTATGGCTATGTGTTTGGCGAGAACGGATCTGCCGGAGCATACGCTGATGCTAACAACGCAATATACATAAATACAAATAATGGATTCTGGGTTGTCCACGAGTCTGCATCTGTATTTAATGTTGATAAGTCAGACGGCTCTATATTTAAAAACGGCACAGCTTCAACTCCTACACTTACTGTAAGGGGTGCGGCGGCGCAATCAGCAAAGCTACAGCAATGGGAAACATCTGCAGAGTCAGTTGTTGCTAGTGTAGACAATGCCGGTAAATTCATTTGTCAAACTCTTCAATTTGGAGACGGGACATCTCAAACCAAAGCTGCGGACTTGTTTCAAGGCAATAACGTAAGTCTATTAACTAATGACGCAGGATATATAACAACACATCCAAATATCTCAGCGGCTACAAGTGTAGACAATAGTTCTCCAAACTTTATACAAGATATAACATTAGACTCAAACGGTCATGTTGTTGGTATTACGAGTGCGGCATCATACAACCACTGGCGATTATCCGATGATTCCACTGGGCCATTCAATATATCAGATAATGAAGAATTAAAAATAGCAGGTGGCGATAACGTAACGACTAGCTATGATGGCACATACAAGACCTTGACTATCACTGCAACTGATACAAACACTACATACACCGCTGGTAATGGTCTGGTATTGGCAGGAACTGAATTTAGCTCTCCAGATGTAGCAACTGCATCCGGCGCCTTAAGGCAAGACATCACATCAAATACCGCAGCAGTCTCTGCTTCCGGCTATAAGATATCAGGCGTTCTGCAAGCTCAGTTGTCCAATAGGTCAAATTGGGATACTGCTTATGGCTGGGGCAATCATGCATCTGCTGGCTATCTAACGTCATACACAGAGACAAACAATTTGAGCTCAGCGGTTACTTGGGCAAATGTACCCAACGCCAATATCACAGAGTCATCAGTGACACAGCACCAAGCTGCTCTCTCTATAACAGAGTCACAGATTAGTGATTTTGGTTCTTACCTTACTTCCCAGACTTCACATGCTGACGTTGTAGTTGATGGAGACTTTGGCTCAGAAGGCTTGATGAAAAGAGGTGGCTCAGCTGGATCTTATAGTATAGTAACTGATAATTCAAGCAACTGGAACACTGCTCATGGCTGGGGCAATCATGCAAGCGCCGGCTATGCTCCTCTAGCAAACCCAACATTCACCGGAACCCCAGCAGCACCAACCGCCTCTGCTGCAACAAACACTACGCAAATAGCCACTACCGCTTTTGTCAGAACAGAAATTTCAAACCTCGTGGACTCTGCTCCCGGCGCGCTAGACACCCTCAATGAACTAGCTGCCGCTATAAACGATGATGCAAGTTTCTCAACAACAGTCACCAACTCAATTGCTACCAAGATAGGTAACGTGGTTGAAGATACCAGCCCTCAGTTAGGCGGAGACCTCGACGCCAATGGTAATGACATTGACATGGGTACTAACACCATTACCGACACAAAAGTTGGTCAGTGGGACACCGCTTACGGTTGGGGAGACCATTCTTCAGCGGGCTACTTGACTGCACACCCGAATATTAGTGCTGCATCATCTTCTGACAATGCTGACAGAACATATATACAAAATATTACGCTTGACAGCAATGGTCACGTTACAGCGATTGCGACCGCCACAGAGACTGTAACTGACACAACCTATTCAGAAGCAACTAGTTCATCGGCAGGGTTAATGTCTACTGCTCATCACGATAAACTAGATGGCATTGAGGCGAGCGCGGACTTGACAGACGCCACCAACGTAACTGCGGCTGGGGCTTTGATGGACTCAGAAGTCACAAACCTAGCGCAAGTTAAGGCTTTCGATTCTTCAGACTATGCAACTGCCGCACAGGGGACAAAAGCAGATAGCGCTCAGCAGCCTCCATCTGAAGGAGCTTTTGTTGATGGCGATAAAACCAAGCTAGACGGTATTGAAGCTAGTGCAGATGTAACTGATGGTACTAATGTAGCTGCGGCTGGAGCTTTGATGGATTCAGAGGTAACAAATTTGTCACAAGTCAAGGCTTTCGACTCTTCAGATTATGCAACTGCCGCACAGGGGACAAAAGCAGATAGCGCTCAGCAGCCTCCATCTGAAGGAGCTTTTGTTGATGGCGATAAAACCAAGCTAGACAATTCTACAAATGTTACTCTTGCTGGTTCTCTTGACTATATAACAATATCAGACCAAGAAATAACAAGGAATGCCATTGATTTAGCGGCAGATGTCACAGGTACACTTCCAGCTTCAGCCGTTCAAGATAAGTTCTTACTGAACGATGCTGATGACACTACCAGCGGAAAAATTACTGCTGCGGGATATGCGAT
>CETC01020801.1_pt1 | contig 20004 bp, 8 predicted proteins | sample 326911 | NCBI WGS metagenome assembly CETC01 (sample SAMEA2622694, study PRJEB7988) | marine metagenome | isolation source: saline water (ENVO:00002010), including | reverse complement strand
TCTGGTGGTAAACCTCTTTCTACCATACCAACTTGTATTAAACCATTTAAAAGTTTACTGTCGACAATTTTACTATAACCTTCTACATACTCTGGTGATGCTTTAAATTCGTTATTGTTTTTATGTTTTCTTGAACCATCGTCTTCCATTACTAAGTCATCAAACTCATCTCTTAAATCGGGATTTGATTTTAAATTCTTTTCAACAGCTAAACTATGCATGTTTAAGTTTTTTCTTTCTTCTGGTGTTTTAGCTTCTTGAAACATTTTTCCCCTAGCGCCTTTAGCCATCATAGCTAATATTGATTTATTAACTTTGTTATTTTTAAGAGAATGATGGTAATCTTTAATGTAATTTAAAACGTCTCCAGTGTTATCAAAATTAAAAGCATATCCAGTTTTTTCTTGAGACCATCTTCTAAATACACTACCTATTCTACTTATAGCGTTTTCTTTTATTCTAACATCTCCAGTGGCTAGCATTTCTGATATTATTGCTAAAGCTTCCTCTCCTTGCTTATCTATACCATACTGGCTAACTCTTTTGTTGAACATGTCTTGAGCTGTAAGAGTTTTGAATTCTAAATTATTACCAGATAATATTTTATTTAATGCACCTCCTAACTTTACTCGCATTCTAGGGTTTGCTTTCAAAGTATTAGCGAATATAGCGTGAGTTAACTCGTGTGCTGCTGTAGCCCACATACCATCTTCAATAGCTTTCTTTTTGTTGATTACTATCCTCATCTTTTTAATAACAGTATTTCCACTAGCATCTTTACCATACACTGGTTTAAACCTACCATAAGGATTCTCTTTTAATATACTACCACCTACATTAACGTTTCTTTTAAGTATACCATTTTTTCTATTAATTCTATTATTAATTGCTTTTGATTTCTTAGTTTCGTTTTTAATTATATTATTTTGCTCTATTTTTTTCGTCCTCTTATTTTTATTCGCGTCTTTAATTATATTTTCTTGCTTCTTAATCTCTTTATTATTCTCTAAAACCTTGGTATTAGTTTCTTTATTTACTTTATTAATCTCAGTTTCTTTTTTCTTATCGTCAAATTTTTCATTAGTATTTATTTCATCAATTTTTTTACTATTTTCTTCTTTTAATTTGATATTTTCGTTATTAAGATCTTTCTTTTTATCTTTAGCTTCATTAATAATTTCATTACTTTCGTTTTCTATATTATTAATTTCTTGTTTAGCATTATTAACATTGTTATCAGCTTCGTTTTTACTCTCGTTTAATTGTTCTAATTCAGCTTCATTTTCAGCAACTATATCTTCAAAATCTTCTCTAGATGTTCCCTCACCTTGCGTCTCTGTAATTAAATCATCTGTATATTCGTCTTCGTTTTTAGTTTCAAGAATTTCAGTTTCAATATTACCCTCTTCCTCAAGCTGTGTTATATAATTATTCATATTAGCCATGCTTTTCTTATACTGCTTCTCTGCTTCTTCGGGATTTACTTTAGCTAATATTTTGTGTTTTAATATTTTTCTATCAGCAACGCCTTGCTCTAAATGCATGATCATTGCTATTTTTGTATCATGAGATATTTTATCATCACGCATTATTTTCTCAGCTTCTAATCGATCAGCGTGATCAGCTTTGTGAATATCAAGTAATATTCTTTTATCTTCATTACTCATTAAATCAACTTTAAACAACTCTCTTTTAAATTGATCTTCTATTTTTAGTGTTGTCTTAAGTATTTCTTCATCTATTTTTTTGACCTTATCAGTATCCCCATCTTTTTCTGCTTGCTCTTTTCTTTTTTCTAATGTAATCGTTTTTTCATACAACTCACCTATTATTTGATTAGCGTCTTTGGTTAAAAATGGATTAATTACCATACTTTTAAATACAGGTCCCGCGTGCATAAAACCAGATAAGAACATACCATTTACAAACGCTTCATCTAATCCATCAGCCCAGTGAGCGCCTTCAACGCCTGACCAAACATCCATAACATTACTAGAAAATTGAGTTAGTAATTCTGAGGTTCCTTCTTCTATTACGTTTTTTGTAAAATAAGCCGAATAATAACCAGTTGCATTAATAAAACTTTGACTGTCACCAATTCCGTAATTTGCCCTAAGGCCCTTTTTAAAACCTAGTTTAGCATGTCTAGTTCTACCAAATACATAACCAAGTCTTTTCCACTGCCCAAATGTAAGTTTTTCAAACAATGCTTCAGTTGCGCCAGTTACGCTAGCATTAAGAAGTATCTCATAAAATTTAAAATCTTGACCATAAGCACCTCCAGTTTCAGCAAATAATGCATCTTCTCTTCTCATGAAATCATATTTTTCTGAAAACGCATAAGTACCCATGACACGTAAAGAATATCCTCTAGACACATAAGCAGCGACTAATATAGGTAAATTATCCGTTAATCCAGTAAACAAATAATCTAGTCCATCACTAAAATCCTCTATATCACCCCATTCAGTTGGTAAACTTAGAGTTTCGTTCCACTCTTCTATCTGCATAGCCACATCATCACCCATTCGGTTGCAACCGTCTTCTATCCATTTAAGCCCACTGTAACCTAAGCTACCTTCCTTAAAACCACCAATGTTACTTACTAAGTGAGACATTGATGCCCCAAATTTAGCAACGCCACCATAAAGTGTATTAAAAATAGATATACCTAATTTTTTTGGATAATACGTTCCTGGTTCGTGATCTCTTTCTAGTATATTTTGCATTAACTTCCAGTTTTCTAAACTGTAGTTTGCTGTATCTAACTGCTCAAATCTTTCACCTAATATTTTTTCAGTGGCAGGTATAGCCTCAGATGTTAAAAGATTATATTGACTTAATAAACTAGATACTTCCAATTCCCATTCTCTAAGTTCTTCTTTAATAAGAGAGTTATTTTGAAACTCCTCGTTTGTAGTTATATTATATTTTTCTTTTAATTCCCCTATTTTACCAAGAACCCCTACATTTGGATCCCCAAAACCCAATTCAAACAACTTCATTTCTATCTCTAAAGCGGTGCTGTACATATCTTCTATGTTCTTTGTCAACACTTCTATTTCAGTGGTATAATTAACTATATCTTTATCAAGTTGCGTAATATCTCTTTTTACATCTTTTAAGGTTTCTGTTTGTAGTATTCCTTCTGTGAATATATTAGAAGACATTTCAGAGGCCTCTTCATTAGCTCTTTCGAACATATATTCTTGCGACCGATATCTCACCCATAGTTCAGTGAGTTTTTCTCTTTTGTCTTTTTGATGATTCTCATCATGTACTAAAGCTTTAAATAAATCTTGATACTCTGGATTAGCTTCTATATCGCTATCAATAACCCAAGGCATTTTTACTAAGTTACCTTCACTATCATATCCTACAGAATCTTTGTATTTAGTCTCTTTTAATAACTTTGGAATGAGTGTATTATTAATATAATACTCAGAATAATTTTTTTCGTAAGCTTCTATAACCTCTGGAGCACCGGACATGTAGCCCCAAGTTTCGCCTTCTGTTGGTCGATTAAAATCTTTATATAAAGCTAAAGTAACCGTAGTATCATATTCCTGTCCTTGCTCTGCTACAAATTCCATAGCTGGTTGTACTCCTGGAAGTATAAATTTCATAGCTCCATCTTCCCAATAGGTTAGACGGCCATCATAATATCTATATGCTCCTTCAAAAATTTGTTTATCACTATCACGACGTGGATCAGAACCTTTTATATCAGGACTATGTTGGAACATGTCTACCTCTGCAGTAGGATCGCCTCTATAAGCAGCAAGACGATCAAAAGCAGCATTTATCATAGACGTATACTCTTGAATTCTCCAAGGATCGGGCTTAATAAATTCTAGCATATTTTCTGCTAGCATATCGTCACCCCGTTCAAGGTGTTTATGGGCGAGTGACCCTTTGGTTTTGATAAAATCATTTAATTGCTGAGCAACTTTTTTCATTTCACTTATATCACCACTACCAAAATTTACAGGTAAAGTTAAAGTAGCCATTTCTTCCGCTGCATCCCAACGGTTATGAAACCAATCAGAATTATCTATAAGCCATTGTTTATAATGAGGCGAGTATATTTCAACTTTCTGATATAATCCTGTTTGTTGGTATATTTCAAATCCGTGTCCATATAATAATTCACTTAATTCATCTACAACTGTTTTTTTCCTACCTTCAAATACAGTATAATTTATTTTATCACCAGTACTTAAGGATATACTTGGGTATTCTACTTCTTCTACTTTGTAAAACTCATTTTTAAATTTTTCAAAATTGATATCAGCATAAATAAGATTTTGCTTGTTAGCATAAATTTGATAAGCTGGATCAACCGCAATAGGTGTTTCTAATTCAAATAATTCATCTGTATAGGGATTATAACCATGTGTACCAGCGTATATTTTGTCTTTAACCTCTTTATTCCATAACCAAGTTGCTTCATCCCACGTACTTTTATCACCATACGTAAAATAAGGTAAATAACCACTATTCTGTGCATATAAGGCCCCAGTATCATTGTTTCCTCCTGATCCAGTAAAAGTTGAGAACTCCCATTGTTCTGTTTTTTCATTGTAATATGGTTTTTGATAATTTGGATTATCATATAAGTCGCCGCCAGGTTGGTATATTGGATCTGAAGCTTTTACTACTAAAAAACTACCATCCAATTTGTCCATATCTTTTGCGACGCTATGAGTATATTCAGTAAATACATGTGGTGCTTGTGTATGATACAGATGAGTTTCTGTACGTAAATTAAAATAATCAGGGGCGTTTTGTATTGTTAATATCATACTAGGAGTAGTACCCGCGAAATCATAACCTGATCCCAACAATTCAGTTGCGACATCGGAAGAAGGTGCTACACTATTTTTATCATATTCAGGTGGGATTAGTGCCCCAGTTTCTGGGTGAGTTCTATCTAAAAGAGCTAGATTAGCTGGTTCACGTGTAAAAGCTATATTACTTTTTGTAGGTAATTTATCGGGTATCTCTTCATTTCTATCTTCAAGCCATACTGTGTCTTCAGATGGATCACCCTGTTCATATAATTCGGTAAAATCTGTTTCGGGAATTTCTCTATCTGCTGATGCTAGCGTCATATTAGCGCCACTTGCGGTGGCTAAATAAGGTTGTGCATAATATTCGTTTGAGTGGACATTTTCTACTCCTTGAACTGTAGTTCTGATGATTGTGTCGTAGTCGGCGTCGTGGTTGAGAACCTCTGTAGCGCTTATACCTCTTTTTAAAAGTTGCTCTCTAAAGTGTTCTTCATCGCTTGGATGTACTGTTACAAGTCGGAAAGGACCTGTATTTAATCTATAAATTTTTCCTATTTCTTTACTCATACTGTTTCGTTAGTTACCCGTTATTATTATTTTTTTTTAAGAGAATAGTTTATCAGGATTATTTGGATCGTATAAATTCAAATTTTTGTTTTTATCTTTCTTTTCTCTAAATTTAAGTATACTTTTCACTTTATCTGGAAATGCCATCTCTATAAAAGTAGGTTTATATGGGCCATACTCCATCATAAAATCTTTTTCTTTGCGCTCGTTTACATTGAAAAGATATTTTTTATTTTTAATTTTAACTTCAAATTTTTTTATCACAATAATTAATTATATTTATTAATATCTATAGGATATGAACTTCCACCACCAGCGTCACTTGGTGCATTACCACCTTTTGCATTATTATAAATATCTCTAGATCTCATTGTAAAATAATCAGTTAAAGTTTCTTGTAATAAATTTTCATCTTCCATTATTTTATTTATAATAATCCTAGCATCTACATCTGTTATAGGTGTATTAGGTGTAGGATCTTCACTTTCAACTTTTTGTTGTGATATACCTAAATTTTCATAAGAAAACCCTTTATCAGGATCTGTTAGCGCTGTGTACATATCATCTCTCCAAGAAGAGTTACCTGGCATAAATTTATTACTAGTAGCTAAAGATATTAAATTAACCTCATCACCATTTAATATACTAGATATTTGATCTTTTGTTCCTTGTTCGTTAAACTCTCCAGCATCTGTAGCAGTAGCAGAGGTTTGCATATTAGTTACTACTGCATCTAATTTTTCTTTACTAGCAGCATCAAACTCAAGTCCCTTGTCTTTTACTCTATCGTCATATATTTCAGCTATAGTCATTAATCTCTCTTGTGGCGTAAAAAATTCTTCTTCATCTTTTTGCCCAGCTCTTTGTGAATCTTGTAAAAGAGGGTCATCTGGGGCACCATCTTTACCATCGTATATTCCAGATTTTAATCCTATTAGTTCACCATCCTTAACATCAAGTTTTGCTCCAGATCTTTCTTGCCAATATTTCTTGGATTGTCTTTTAAATTCAGCAAGACCTTTTTCGTTATTTTCATACTTATTTCCCCATTCGTCTACTTTGTACTCAACACCATTAATAACTTCTTTTGTCCATCTACTTTTTTTGTCTATTTCATTACCGTTAGCATCAAGAGTTTTAAACGTACCAAATCCTTCGTCCCAAGCACCTTGGTAACTAGCTAGTGATTCTTCAATTTTTCCAGTTTCTTCATTTTTTTTATATGTTATGTATTTTTTTCTTTCCTCATCTGCTTTACTATCTTCAACTCTAAACTTAACGTTACCATCTTCATCTGTTTCTGTTGGTGGTGGATTTTTCAAAAAATCTGTCCACCAATCTTGTTGGTCAGGAGGAAGATTGTCAGGTAGGTTTCCAACAACATCTTGCTTTTGTTCTTTGTTTTTTAATATACCATCAATTTGTTTATTTAAATCTTCTTCTGCTCTAATTCTACCTCTTTTATTTAAGTATACGTAACCACCTCTTTTCTTTTGCAAGTCTTTAAATAGTTCATCGTATTCTTCTGTAGATAATTCTCCAGCGGCTTCTAGCTCTGCTTCCATTAATTTATTAAACTCACGATTTCTTTTTTGGACTATTTTACCTATACCTTCAGATAGGTGCTCGCCCACTACCATACCCGCTTTAGCCGCGGATAAAGCTCCTGAATGTTTTGATTGTGCTACCTTACCAGCACCTGATATTAATGTTCTATCTGCCATATTATATTATTTATTATTAAACGCCAGTATAATTAGGATTCAAACTACCATCATTTAAATACTTTTGATTCGAATTATTTGTTGTCTGGGTTTGATTGCCAGTTCCCCATCCTTGTGTACCAACTATACCACCGGGAGTGACTGTTCCAGTGTCACCAAATCCAGCAAACATGTTTGCAGCTCCAGTTAAACCACCTGTTATAGCACCCCATTTAGCTTCACTTGCTGCGGCCTTTTGTTGCGCAGCCGCTGCTGTTCTTTCTTGTGCCATACCTAATAAAGTACCAGTCTGTTCTTTTTTCATTTCTCTAGACATTATCTCACCTCTTCTTTCTAATTGCTGTATATTACCAGCCTCTCTTCTTTCAGCCATTTGGTTTTGTGCCTCTTGTCTACCTATATCAGCCGATTGTTTTTGCGCTGCAATTTGACCTTGTTGAGCTAATGATTGCGCTAAACTAGCTATACCACTACCACCAGCAGCGCCCGACAAGTTACTCATTATATTAGCTTGCGTTTGTTGGAAAGACTGTCTTTCAAAATCAGCTTGTTGTTGATTAACAGTTAAGTCTTCCATTGTATTTTCTAAATTAAGATATGGATTACTAGTGTCAAGATTAGCATAAATATCCTCCATTTCTTTCATTTTAGCTTGCTCTTTCTTTAATCTTTTAGCAGCTTTTTTCTCTTGTTTTCTAGCTTTTAAAGCCCCGAATATACTAGATCCTAAAGAAGCAGCTATACCAAGTGGTGTTGCTGCTGAACCTAAAAATTTAGATACACCGCCAAACAAACCTTTAGATTTCTCAAAAGCAAAACCTGGCCCAGAGGCAGGTGGTACAGCAGGTATGTTCTGACCCATATTACCATAACCCGCAGGGAAGTATCCCTGATCTCCTCCATACGGATCAGCAAAATAACCCCGCGCTTCTAACTCTTGTGGAGATAGAATCATAGGAGGTGGTCCTTGCTTAAATGGTGATTTTTTATTATGTGACATAATTGTATTTTAAGTTATTTATCATTATAATAGTTACATTTTTTAGTAGTTATTTACTACTTTCTGACACTTCACAAGTGGTTGCATACATCTCTGCCTTTGCACTATCACTGTTTACATATTTAACGGAACCATAATAACCTATTAATGATGTTGCGTTTATACCAACAGCGCCATCAGTTGTTGATCCTGATAATTGATCATCTGCTGTTCTAAATCTATCATTTTTAGCAAAAAATATATAATTATCTTGGGTTGGCTGCTCTGTATTTTCATCCATTTCAAATACTATAGTTGTTGTTAAAGTGCCATCAGTTAGTGTTGTAGTATGATCTATTGTTTTTATAGGACCCATAAATACTAGTGGTTCTGGTGCATTTGGATTATTCACTTCAAATCCACCAACTGGATTTTCTTGCATAGCGACATAGTAACCTATGTCACCTATTTGTAAAGATGTATATTCGTTTCTCGGAAATTGATATGTTACGTCTGGCATATTTTAAGCGCTTATTAAGTTATCTAAATCTAAAACCATGGTAGTATCCTCTGTACCAAATTTTTCTATTAAAACATCAAATGACAACGTGTATACATGTGACGGCGATGATGCTATACTGCTCACTACACTACCTATTATTATTCTAGTCCCACCATTTTCACTTGCTATAGAGTTCGTCCAATCAGAAGACGATGTTAAAGCACCATAATTATCATATTTGTTTTCATTAACAAATGACGGGTCCTTAGTTTTAGAAACAGCATGCGTACTTGCTACTGTATAAGTTAATCTAAAGAAATCTCTTCTACCACGATCTTTACCAGCCTTGTGATAGGCAACAACTGATGTGCCACTTGCGGCTGTAACAGTTAAACTTTCTCTTAATCTGCTAGACAAAGTATTAGGTCTACCCGTTACACTAACATCTGCTGGAGCAGTTATTTTACTATTAGTTGTAGTTGCTGTTAATTTTAAAACAGGATTTTTATATTGAGTTATTGTGTAATGAGGTTTTTGAATTGGTATTCTAGAACCTAAAGTAGTACCTGCTCTTGGGTAAATATTTATATCGTAGGATTCTTGTCTTCTAAATACAGCAGCGGCACTACCAGCTGCGGTAACAGATGTGTCTAATTGGCATCTTACCCCACTGGTTAAAGAAGCGACTTTAACTACAGTGTTAGTTGGTATTGCGTCCATAAACAATCTATCACCTACCTTAACGTCAGCTATACTAGCAAACGTGGCATCAGTACCACTTATACCTCCGCCATGGGCTGTTGTTGTTCTTATTATCTCATTACTTGCTGGAAACTCTTGTATAATATTACAATATCCAATAGCACCTCTTTTTCTTCTTCCACGAGTTATTATTTTTTTATGTAAACCTTTTACTACACCCCAAGGAGTATTAATTTCAACTGTTTGTAATCTATTATCAGGTGCATTTTTATTTAGCGCTGAAGAAGAGTTATTTAATATAGAACTAGTAGGATCAGTTCCTTTAGTTATAGTAACGTCAAATTCAGCTCCTTCATTTCCATAAATTTTTATATTTTTTATATCACCTCGTTCTGTGATAGAATCCCCGCATACTATAGTTGTCACTTCTTTAGTTGTAGTTGGTATTAATATAGCATTATATAATAAAGACATTTCTAAAGGACTGGTAGTATCTATATTGTAATTATTGTTATATAATAAACTAAAAGTATATCCAGTTATTTTGTTATTAGAATCTCTACTAATACTAGATAATCTTAATTTTGTATTTACAAAAGAATTGTCATATAAATTTAAACTAGGTTTTTTACTAAAGTAATAACCATCATCAGCTGTTATAGTTATTTCTGCTATTTTAGTTGGTACACTTCTTACAATACTCCCTGTTATAGTATTATTGATTATATCTAAATCACCATTAATCCCAACATTTGTTATTGTGTTAATAGTATACCCAGTTTCAGTTGTTATTGCTACACTACCATTTTTATTATTATTTTTATCATCTATTAAGACAATACTAGTATCAACATTAATTACCGCTTCTGGATCCCATGTTTTAGCGTCTCCAGCAAAATATAAGTGTATTTTATTTCTTTTAGTAACTACAAATGTATCAGCAAAAGTGGCTGTTACTTTAACTTCATTACCAGGTTGACCAGCTATTTTAGTATCAGTAAATACAACTGCTGATATACCATTTGGTAAAACTGGTAAAGAAAAATCACTAGCAGTAACAACATAACCTTGATTAGGTACAATGTTTATGCTAGCCTCAGTAATCATATTATTATTAAAAATAGAATCACCTATAGTTTCTGTAGCCTTAAATTTAGTTGTTGTGTAATTAGCCATATTAATATTAGTTATGATGGTGGTGGATACGTTACGGAATTAAAATTAATAGTTATACTAGTTTGATCTCCATTAGCATCAGTTGCAGTTACAATATACTCACCAGGGCCATAACCACTTCCATCTGCATTTGTTAGCACAGCTCCAGGAATTGTAAAACTTTGCTGATCTAGTATTTGATTACCTTGTACATTAAAGTTATCACTACCAGTTCCGCTATTATTGTAACCATTTGGACCTTGTACGGTAAAAGAATATGGATAAGTACCACCCTGTACTACAGCGTACATCGTACCATATGGACCTCCATCAGGTTGAAAAGTATTCCAGTTATTGTACATGCTCAACAGAGCTGGCGGAGAAAATATAGGTGGTTGTCCAACCGGCGCTTCAGCGTCAGTAGTTGGATTACCATTTTGATCACTTGCGGTCATCTCTATATTAGCTCCAATCTGAGTATCAGTAGGATCTTCTAATGGAAATCCTATACCTTGAACATGAAGCCAAGGCGCTTTTTTCGTTAAATTTGTTGATAACAAATCGTTTGTAGTTGTTACACTACCGTGAATAAAATTAAACCATTTATTTTCTTTTTGTATAAACTCAGGTACAAAACCAGTTTGTAAATCAGTATTAAATGATTGTACTTTCCACCCAGATTGGCCAGTTAAATTATAATAATTTCCATCATTTATATTAGTCAGTTCATTACCTTCCACATCATATCCAGTTGTTTCAGTAAATTGTTCAATATTAGCTTTAGATCCTTCATAGTTTATTGCTCTAAAAGACTTTATTGTATCTGGCATATCATTAAATACAACTTCTATTTCAGAATTAAAAGTATTATTTCCATAAAAGCTATTTCTACTAACAGCAGTAGAGTGATGTAACCAAATCTTATTAAGTGGAGAATATAATTGATTATCTTTAGGTCCTTCATTATCCGCATCTGCAGTTTTATCTCCTCTATGATAAGGAAGTGGAGCTGTAAAATATTTACCAGTTACAGAAACACCACAAGCATGTACAAATGATTTAAAACTAACCCATGCTTTACCACCTTCATTAAATGTTACTGTTTGAGGTTCAGCGGCCACCGTACAACCAGCTGGAGTACATACCGTTTCTCCTTGATTTACTTCATTTATACTAAGTGTTACATTATATTCTCCGTTAACAATATCATATGTACCTATTATATTTTCACATTTTGGTAAAGTTTCTCTAAAATAAGTCTTCATACTTACATTAGATATAGGCGTAAGTCCGTCTCTTGATAATCTTAATACAGCGCCTCTTTGTTTATCAGTAAAATATAATCTGTAAGTATCTGTAGCCATTGATTCTGGATTTTTAGATATACCATAATCCCCAGCAAATGGAACAGCCGTACCAAGAACTCTATTTGTTGCTGTTAATTGTGCATTACCATCAGCGTTATATAAAGCGTCTTTACTTGCTAATACTTTTAAAACCTTATCTTCACAAAATGTTACTAAATCAGTGTCTCTTGTTTTTAATCTTTGTATAGAACCGTATATTGGATTTAAACTTTTAGTTATTTTTTCAGCCATATTAAACTGATTTAATCCATTGATTCCGGATGTAGAATTAAATATCTCAGATGAATGAATTAGATTGCTTCCTAAATGCTCTTCTTTGTATTCTAAGAACGTAGAAGACACTCTAACACCATTGTCTATTGTAGGAGCGTTAAAGTCATCTCTAATCCTGTCTGATTCAACAGCGTTACCAAAAGAGTAACAATTAAACCAACCTAAATCTACGTCATATCTCCAAACCTCTCTTTCTAATCTAAAATATCCAGTTACTTGTATAAAGTTAAATCTACCAATACCTTTAGCTAATAGTGGTTTACTAATATAAACAGTTGCTTCTTCTCCTGGTAAAGTCTCAATAGCTGTAACAAAAGTTCCAAACTCTATATTATTACCAGTTACTTCCATTCCTACTTGCAATCCAGCAGCTAATCCTGAGTTCGTCCAAGTACTCCATGAAAATTCAATAAAATAAGAAGGAGCCCCGTTTTCTTCCGTATTATAACCATCACCTATTACACCTAAGTACCTAGTAGAAGGAACTGGTACATCTACAATATTGTCATCTGCTAAACCATAAATAATAGGTTTAACATGATCTAATATTTTAGATCTAGTTACTAAACCAAATCTTTTATTATTACTACTATGGTAACCTATATGTTTAAAAGCTACTATATCTCCTATTGAAATCCCTTTAGCATTTGTTTGAGTTAGAACTTTTGTTTCAAATTCATCAGGATATTGTTCGTTATTTGTAGCAACCAAAATAACATCATCACCCATTGTTTTCCAAATCCATGGATTACCTGAAAATTCTTCAGTTTCAATATCACCAGTCGTTAAAACTCTCTTATCAAGATCAAATAAACAAGCGTTATTCCTTGAATACGAGGGGTCTACATACTCGTTTATATTATTTTTAGTTAAATACATCGGTATTCCTCTACTTGCTTCGTAATATATATCTACATCAATATTTTCTTTTGGTTCAGTTTCCCAACAAGCGGAATCAGTAGCTACAGTGTCAACTTGTAATTCACCTAAACCTACTTCATCTAATATTTCTATTACCAATTTTCCAATACCAGTATGTTTTACTTCATTCCTTGGATCCCAAAGTGTAATATCTACACCACGAGCCGTGTCTGAACCACCGTCATCATCCACTTTAGCGAAACGTGTTATAATAGAATGTCTTTTCTGAATAGGATTACTAGTTTCCTCTTCCCCTAATGGAAAATTGATTGCCCCATTAATACTTATAGGTCCTTCTATGTCAGCACGAGGTGTCCATACGGTTGTTTCGTGGTAATAGATTGTTTGGACAACCGTATTATTTAACCCCCCATAATTTAACTGATAATTATACGCAGTTGGGCTACTATCAACGTATTCTTGAGCGAGTTCGGGACTATTATAACCACTTTCGTAGGCAAGATAAGAGTAAGTAACATTAACACCAGGCACGTTTTGAGTCATAGGTATTACTCGATACACAGTCTGGTTTGGATCATTTTGAAATCTAAATAAAGTACCAACCTCTTGCATTTTTGCTTTAAATATACTATCTTTTCCAGGATTAAATCCTAATCCGGTTTCATTAGAAGTAGATAAAGTTAATTGACCATAATTATTTGGTTCAGTACATCTACCAGGAGATAAACCAGCTGGTTGGTAATTTTTACCATCACCCACTATATTAAGTGGTTCGGTTCCTGAACCATACCATTGGAGTATTAGACCTGTTAAATCACCAGTTAAGGTATCCGGTGCAGTGTCGGGTAAATCCATATAATCTAATTCTTGAAAGTAGACATAATTACTGTAGCATGGTACCATATCTATAAATACAGAAGCAGCTTTATCTTCTTCAACTTGTTCAGCCCACCACTCCCAAAATAATTTAGTAGAATCAGTATCACTTATACCAAAATTTGGCACCGCATCTCCATTAATGTCAAGAGGCCAAGAATCTATATTAGCTTCATTAAATCCAGCGACTTCTTCACCATCAGCATCAGTAGGCCAAGGCCAACCATTACCAGTATCACCTTCAGCGCCATCGCCATATGGACCAGGTGTATTAGGTACAAAAGAATCATTTTCATTTGGAAGACCTGGGTTCGCATCCCAATTAGCTATTAACCCTATTTCATAAACATCTTGTACTTGGTAATTACCTGTACCAGCTGCTATATTTAAAACACTTTGACTTAATATTTCATCTCTTAATATTTTAACAAAAAATCTACCATCAAATTCAGGTTTATTTTCTACAACCTCATCTTTAAATTCCATCCAATATATAATTCTATCACCAGTACCATCAGCTGCTTCATCTTCATCATCAACTAACTCAACGTTAATTTGACTAGGATCACTGAGTATAGCAATTATTTTTTGATGCATATCTACTTCTGTTGCTTTCCATATTTCTTGAATATCGCAACCCCGTCTATTACCAGTTGCTTTTATCCTAGATACTGTTCTCCAAGGGCTAAAGGCTTCTATAGGTTGATTAACGTCTCCACCATCAGGCACAAAAGTACCAACTATCCTTACTTTTTTTACACCATCAAAATCCGTATTTGTTAACATTCCACCCTCATTATATCCGGACCAATGGTCACTACTTGTTCTTATTTTTATCTCACTTATTAAACCATCTGGAATACCATCAGATACTGATACGTCTCCGTTTACACCATAAACACCTTTTCTATCTATCTCTATTCTACCCATGGGTCTATGATCGGTTTTTATAAAATCAGGCGCTTCGTTTTCTATAGCCAATATTTTATATCTAGCTTGAGATGTTACTGGGTTATGATTGCCATGTTCATTTTTTAGTATTAAGTACGTTTCTTCATCTACCTTATTTCTATCAACAGAAGGAAATGCTAACCACACATTACCATCACCTGCATCATACCATCTATCTAATACTAAATTATAGTATTCATTAGATGTTTCCTTTACATAATATTTAACGTAATCTATCCAATGTAAAGGACTTGAATTACCAGTAGCACCCCATTGTTGTTGTACGTTAAATTTATTGCTAAAATGTGCTAAACTTTTTTCAACACCAATATCACCTGTAATAGTTTCTCCTTCTACCACTTGATAACCACTTGAAATCACAGGTGTTTCTCTTCCGTATTTATCTCCAAATACCATTCCAAATTTGTAACTTCTTATAGATTTTACAGATTTTTCAGGGACAGGGAAATAAACTGGTTCACTTACTACTTGTTGTTTTAAACCTACTATTCTTTTAATATCATATCCTTGCGTGTAATTACCATAAACAAGTCTATTAGCGGTTATCTCTTGTGTCACTGCTGTTTTAGGTACATTATCATACCCTCTAAATAATTGATTAGTTGGTAGTACCTTATGAATCATTTCTGATGTAACAACTAATACTCCAGTATTTTCTAACTCTCCTTCTATTATATTTGGATCTGAAAAATCCTCCCATTCTGAATCTATTTCTCTAGTTATAGTTTTTATTATATATACATTTTGGTCGTCAGTTGTTTTCCATAGTATATCTATAGATTGAACATCATTTGGTCTAATTGATGTGTCTGGTATAAAATCTTTTATGACTAAATATCTAAGTTGATTTTCCATACCATTATTATAACCTTGACTAGGTGTATAAGAAAATGAACCAGGTAAAAAAGCTAATTCAGACCAAGGAGAGTATGTAGAATATTCACCATCTTCATATTTATATCTATACGCAACTCTACCAAATTTAGTTTCGAATAAAGCTCTTTTTTGCTCTATAGTAACTTCCCATAAACTTTGCTCTAATGTTACATTTTCATAATCTATATCAATAACTGATATTCTTACTGTTACTGCGTTATCATCTACTTCTGTTACTACAGCCGTTATTGTTATAGGATTAGCATCATAAAAGGTGTTTCTAAAATTAAGAACATCACCAACTCTTATATCTATACCTAAAAATACGTCGTCGATTATTGTCCTAAGTGTACCAACGCTAGGTATAGCTGGTGTTAAAAGTTCGTTAGTAAAACTATAGTCAACAATAAAATCAATTTCAGTATCCCTATCTGTATTTTTCATTAATAAACTAGGAGGAGATTTAGGGGCTTCTCTAATTACAGTAATATTTTCTTTTAAAACATCACCACCCTCTACAAGTAATGAAGGTTCTAATGTTCTTACATCTACTAAATCATCTGGATAAGTCGCTGTTTCGTCGCTAGGATCGCTAACATAAAGTTTGGTATGCTGAGGATTAGAGCCAAAATTACTTGTTCCTCTTTTAGATCTTGTAATATTAATTTTTTTAGGTTCATTTACGCCATCTGTCCAAAATAATAAATCATCAATAATATTTATATTAGGTATTAGATTTAACTTAATATTACCTTTAGTTATAGTTTTCCAATAATCGAATTCTAATACTCTTTCTGCGGCAAAAATCCAAGTAAGTTTCCATGCGTCTCCTTCAAAAGCCAAATCCATTAAATTAACAGCACTTTGTTGAGTGGCTAATGTTAAAAGATTATCTTGTATATCTACTATTTCAACTCCAAAACCGTCTGTACTATTAATACCATTACGAAATAATAAATGATTACCACTATTATCTCTAAGATAAGCTATCATACCTACTCTATACAAAGATCCGTTTCCAACAGTAATTTGAGTAAAATCAGTGTCAACACCAACACCAAAATTACTTGAACCTATATCTATCATTCTACCTGTTATAGCATATTTATCAATAAATATCGGTGTTGTTAAAGATGTTTTAGTATCTACTTCTATAATACTATCAATCCAAATCTTAGGGGAAGGTCCCTGTATAACAGCATGTTGATAATTGTCATGTGGATCATAGTCATCTGGCTCGATACCCATGTTCTCTAAAGTTTCATCATCAGGATATTCACTAACTGGTATTTGATTGTCTCTTATAGTTTCCCATGACAAATACCTCATATCAGATATAGGTACATTTTGGCCTTGAGTTGTTTTAATAGGCCAAGGTGCTGTTGCAAAAAAATACGCTTTATCATTTTTTTCATCTGCAACGCTACCTAATATTCTTGTTATATTAGTATTATTTTCATCTTTTTCATCTACATCATAATTATAACCTATAGTTTTATATATCTCAGGTTTAAAATCATTATTACCTTTTACATTTTGAACGGTACCAGCATCACCAATACCACTAGCATCATCACCACCATCAGTAGTTCTGACTTGTATATTTAAAGCATCTCTATATTCACCGTTACGAACTAATCTCTCGTCGAGATCTTTGTTCATTTTACCGGCTGTAAATGTTCTTTTAATTTCCGGCATAATTATTTAATTTGTTTACCCATACCTTTAAGTACTTGTGTAAATTCTTCTATCTTAATATTTGATAATCTTATTTTTGCTTTTCTAGTTTCCGCAAATCTTTCTTTCTTATATCTTTGTACTAGATACTCAGGTATATTAGATTTTGTAGATAATATACCGTATGCTATATGTTTGTAACACGCTTCTTCGCAAAATTTATGGACGATCATTTCTGAGTCAGTGCCTAATCCATCGCTAACATAGTGTAATATTATAGTTTCACCAGCTAACGAAGAACCAAACTTTATTAAACCTCTTAAGTTGTCTATAAAAAAACTACCGTTTATTTGAGCGTGTTGAGGATCTAATCCGTATCTTCTACCTTCTACAGATATTTCTATGTCGGATGCATAATTTATATCATACATTTGATAGTTCACTGGTGTCTGACTCTCAAAACTTTCAGATGTATTACTTGGTGTTTGCTCTGTTAATGTATCAGTTATATCGTCGTTATCAGTATCTGTAAACTGATAATTACCATCACCATCTTGAGATATAGCAAAAGGATCTGAAGTTCTACTAGCTGGATACAATGGTCTCTCTAAACCGTCACTACCAACTCTAACAACTTTAATATAGTTAACATAATCTTGTGGTAGCACCATAGATAAGGTATTTGGTACTTCTATTTCTTGAGACTTAAAAGACTTTAAAACATCGTATGATAATTCTTGTATAGCCCGCATTGCGTGGAACTGTACGTCTGTTCTATTTGCTTTGGATATTATTTTACCTTCACCAACATAAATATACATAAAAGCATTTATAATATTTTCTAACGTAGTAAATTGATAATTACCATAATTACCGCTATTGCTTGACGCATAATATTGAGCTTGTGTTGTTCCATCTAGTAATCCCATAATTAACTATTTTGTTCTTGTTTATTCATTTGTATGCCAGCAGCTGCCGATTGTTGTATATCAGGTTGCTTCATTGTTAATCCCGCTGACATTAATATTTTGTATACCAAATTTTCTTCTTCAGATGCGTGTAATTCAAAGTTTTGCAAATCACTAGCGTTAGCATTAAACAAAGCTTTATTATTTAAAACAATATATGTCCATTTAGGTGCTGCTGGTCTTTTATAATAACTAATTTCAAACCGTTCAGTATCATTAGGATCAAGGTTTGATTCACTAGTTGTATTATAATTATAATCTGATTCTGTAGGAGCTGGATATATTGATATAATACCAGAGTCTTCTCTTACAAAAACAGATCTAGATTTGTTAGATTTTAATAAAGGTTGATTTTCAGTATAAGCTATTTGAGTTTTGTTTACTTGAGTAACTTGATTACCATTTCTAGTTATATTAATTATTTTGTGAGTGGACGTTGGTAAAGTTAAATAATTATTTTCTGTATCCCAATTTATAAACTCATCTACGTGAAAAGGATGTAGTTTTTCTTCTAATATTTCTAATTCATCTGCATAATCCATTTGACTTTTAGGTTTAACTTCAGTCATTTTTATTTTATGAAAATAATTATTAAATATTTCAAATTGAGCTTTATCAGCAAATAAATTAAATTCTTGAGGTGTTATATAACCTCTTTGCTCTTTATTGGCTAAAGCTAATACTTTTTGATATACGCTATTTATATTTACCATTTATTTCTTTTTAAATATATTTTACTATATTATAGTTACATAATAAAGCGAAAGGTTAGCACTTAAATAAAAATAGCCACCCAAAATGAGTGGCTATTAATATTGTTTAAAAACTATTAATTCATTCTTTTTTCAATATTAGAATAAACTTCCATACCTTCGTCAGTTTTAAACCATTGTGCTAATGCTGAATATGGATGTTCTTCAAAAGGAACTGTCATTAATTTCCTACCAGTTGATCCCCACATAAAATGTCTTTGGTCTGACGATAATTTTATTATCCTAGCTTCAACAGCTTTAATACCAAAGTTTCTAAGTTGAACATTTTCATCAGAAGCTAACTCTAAAAATAATTTAGGATTTGATCTAGCAAATAATAATAAATCTCTTCTTAGTTCTTTCGAGCTTAATTTATTTACTTCTGATCCTATTTCAACTCTCATTATAGCTTCAGCTATATCAATTTCCATTTCTTTAGCTATTTTTAACGCCTCAACTTCAAATTCTAACCAATCTAATTCATTTTGCGCTATTTCAACCGGTTTATGCTCGTAGTATAATTGATTTCTATGCGGATGATAAAGTGATAAGAATTTTTGTAATGTTGATTTTTCTTTTGGAACAAATAAACTACCGTCTCTAAAAATAATATGTTCTAATCTTTGCTCACCTTTCATTTCGTCAACAAAGCAAGTTCTTTGATTTTGACAGTATTTTATTTCTCTTTCATATCCTTTTTCCTCATCAAACCAAAATAAATTTGCTGATCTTATAGAACGAGATACTGGCTTTTTTCTACCTTTTAAATAATAAAATCTATCTTTTATCTCCCAAGTATTTTTTGGTTTAGCTTTTACTTCAGGAATTTTTACCTTAGGTTGTTCTACAACCATTGTTTCCTCAACTACAGGTTCTTCAACCTTAGTTGCTGTTTTTTTCTTTGCCATAATATAATATATAATATAATTAATAAAAATA
>CETC01069643.1_pt1 | contig 20037 bp, 10 predicted proteins | sample 326911 | NCBI WGS metagenome assembly CETC01 (sample SAMEA2622694, study PRJEB7988) | marine metagenome | isolation source: saline water (ENVO:00002010), including | reverse complement strand
ATCTAGCTAAATTAACAATGCTTTTAGATATAGCAACCGCTGCAGCGATGTTAGCCGTGTTAGCCGCGTCTATTTCATCTTGCAAGCCCTCAATCTGCTCTAACTTTGCGTCTCTTGTTTGATCACTTTCTAGTATGCGTATTACCTTTTTAAACAAAGTAGCGCCTTTATTCATAACTCTAACGTCACCGCTGATGTCCTTACTGCTTAAACCCTGTACTTTAGTTTTAGTTTCATTAAGGGCATTATGAAAAGCTCCTTGAGATCCATCTTTTTTTTCAGCAGCTGAATCCATAACTCTGTACACATAACCTAGCACATCATACCCAACAATCTCCATAAACTCTGGACCCAACTCTTTTGCTATAACCTCAGCGTCTCTATGTAGGTTTTGTAGAGCTTTTAGATTTACTCTTAGATTACCTTGAGTTTTAAACGCTTCTTTAATTGCTTCGTCAATTTTTTCATTAAGCTTAACAGCGGTTTTAAATCTAAGACCATCTTCTGTTAAATTGTTACCTCTAAACACTCTTTCAATAGGCCTCCAAGACTCTTCGCTAACGTTGCTATATTCAGAAGACAACTGACCATCTGGGAACACGTGATCGTAGCCGTGAGCTATAGCGTCATCTGCTAGCCTACGCATGTCTGCTTCGCTAGCTTTAGAAAACATAATGCCAGGTTGCCTGTCGATCTGCTTAAGTATAATAGCTATCTCGTTGCCGACTACATCTTGACCACCCATTTCTATAATTTCTAAGAACCTATCTCGCACTTGCTCTCTACCTAACACCTCTGACGTCGCGTCAAACGCTAACTCTTGCCCTATGTATTTAGCTAAGCCATCTTTTCTCGTACCCAATGTTGAAGTCCCCTTCTTGTAACCTAATACTTCTTGCATGTTCTTACCTCTAAAGAACGCCATTATCTTTTCGGTACCTGGGTAGGGTAACTTTTCTATAAAATTAGGACCAGATAAGCGGTTCGTATCTTTAGGCAACAAACCTTGCTCTATTAAAGCGTCAACCTCCGTTGGTTTAGTAATCCTGCGGTTTCGAGTAAATATTCTAAGCTCCTCAGGTATTCTTCTTTCCATTTGAATAAGAGTCTCTTTAGATAGTTGCGCGTACACGGTTTCCATGTACTCCTCTAAAAACGCGTCGTAGCTAGCTCCCTTACCCATCATGTCTTGAATAGGTGTTTTAAGCTCGTTTCTGTAAGCTTCCATTAGCGCTAGCTTAAACTCCTTTGTTCCAACTTTAGGTAATCTACGGCCAAAAGTCTGCACGACCACATCTCTTACAACGTTCATCATGTCTTCATTAAGACCTAGATCTTGCCTAAACTGAGAGTATATAACTTTCTGCTCTTCGTTTAAAGTTATCTCATCTAACCTTGCCATAGCAGAATCTTCTTCTGCTGCGATCTGGAATAACGGTGCTCCTTCAGAAGTTGTCGCGTCTATATTAGCAGCCCACTTTTCTTGTTCAGGTTTTTGTGCCGCGTTCCACACTTCGTTTGCTTTGTTTGCTAATTGTGAATTTATCCAACCGTATAGACTGTCGTTTTGTTGAGGCGTACCCCATAAACCTTTGTTAAAGTTCTTTACGTGAGTTGATAGCTTTGCATATACGTCTGATATGAATGTTTCTATTTCAGCTGAACCTTTTTCATCCTTGAACTTTAACTTAGCCGCAATAAGACCATCTAGCATTTGCTCTGTGATCATTGTTTCTAATGCGTAATTAGCACCTTGAGACTCCCAAGATTCTTGATCCCAACCCATATTACCAAGCTCGTTAACCTCGTCTGTTACATCTTTAGAAAATAATATACCTTTACTAGACATAACGTCAAGAAGCTTTTCAAACGTTTCTTGTGACATGGGCTCAGCATCTCCAGTCTCAACCTCAATCATCGCGCTAAGCTCCTTCCTAAGTTTTTCTTTGTTTTTCTCTACGGTTTCAGACACCATGTCAGCAACAGCTTCTACTTGACCGCCTATTTCTATGGTACCTTCCATAGCTTTTATCATAGAGGCAGATAACTCTCCTTTCTGTATATTCTTGTTAAAGTCTTTTAAGAAGTTGTATACGTCTTTACCAGTCTCAAGCTTTATAGTTATGCCCATTCTGTTAAAGATATGTCTTAATATATCTCCTAGCTTAGTAAACACCGTCTCGTTGTACTGAAGTTCTCCGTTAGCCATGGCGTCTAAAAACAAGGTCATAGCCTCTTCAGCTTGTACTGCAGCGCTCTTTTTGCTGTACGCGGCTAGTCTTTTTCTAAACTCGCTATTTCTAACAGCTCGCGGATCAATGTTATTTACGTACTGCTGAAAAACAGTTCCTAGAGCTAGTTTCATCTCAGCACTTTGCTCTAAAGCCTCGTTAAGGAAGAAGTGTAAAAACTCGTGAGCAGCTACGTTTTCACCTCTTCTATTCAACGCTGCTTCTTGGTTTATTATTATTTCACCTTTTTTATTGCCTTGACCAGGTATAAAATACCCATGGCTTATCTGAGCAGCATCAAGCTCAGCGTTCATAACCTCTTCGTTTACTTCGCTAGGTGGTATCCGCTTACCTGTTTTAGCATCTACATAGCGAACTGTACCGTCTTTAGAAATACCATCAATTTTAATACCAAACATCCTCTGCATGGCAATATTTCTAGCTCCTCGCTGTGTTGTTCTACGTGTTATCTTAACGTTCTTTTTACCAGCTTTTCTTAATGCGGCATTAATTTTTTCTACTTGGCCTAGCGTGTCTTTAAATACTTTTTCTGACTTTTTAGATTCTATCTTAGAAACTATAGGTTTTATTATAGAGTTTTTCTGGTTATTAAGGTTATTTATTTCTGATTGTATGGCCTTTACGGCTTTACTTTTAGATCTTTTTGATTTATTAGACTGCTCTTCCTCTATAAGTTGAGACTGAAGAGCCTCTAGTTTTTTGTCTATGTCATCAAGCTCTTTTCTTTGCTCGGCGCCAAGCTCGTTTTGTATCTCTATTTCCGTAGCGGTTATTTGATCACCTAAAGTTCCTTTTTTGTTTACCTTTATGATGTCCTCATTAATACCGTTTTTCTTTAAATAATCAGCGGCTTGATTGTAAGCAATAAAATCGTTTTGTATCTCAATATCAAGGTCAGCGTTTAGCAAGCCCTTAGACTTCATTGTTTTTAGGTAAGCGTTAGCGTCTTTCCAATTTTTAAACCTAATGTTGTTTACATAATAAGCAGGAGCTTTATTGCCCATTACTTTGTTAGCAATTACAGCTCCACCACTAAACATACCTGCGCCAGCGCCAACAGACAAGGCTACTGTACCTAAGTTCCTCCAGTCTACTCCACCTGTATATTCGCCTGTTAATGGATCAATCTTTGCTAAACCAGCAAACAACGGCGCGTCTCCAGAGATTAGGTTTGACATTGGCATGTTAACAACCTCCTCCATAAACTCACCAACAAAACCGTTCCAACCAGCAGCGTTTTTAGACCAATTAACAAACTGCTCTGATCTAGTAAAACCATATCTTCTTAGCAATCTACCTAACGCTATTCTAGACCAAAACTCATTGTTATTCACAAGGTTTCCTAGCATTCCATCTGGCTTAAACAACTTTGACTTAATGCTACCGCCAAGAGCTGGAAAATACGCGCCTAAGTTTTCTGTAAAAATTTCAGCCCACGTTAAACCGAATCCTTTAGCTAAAGCCTCTCCAAAACCTTCACCTTCTTTTAAGCCAATTTCATCCCCTTCTTTAGTGCCAGCGATATATACGTCTCTTGATAATGTTTGAAGCAGTGGATCTGCGTCTGTAGTAAATGCAAAAAGCATTTCATCTGACATTCGAGAAACAGTGTTCTCAGCAATTCGTATAGGATTAGCTAAAGTTTGAGCAGTTACACCAAGCAACATAGACACTGGTTCAACCATTTTATCGACTAAAGCAGCGCCTCCAGTTGGTTTGCCAAATAGTATTTTAGATCCGTCTTTTGAGACTCTAGCTTTAGAGCTAATGTTTCTAGCGATAGCATTACGCATTGTTTTTTGCGTTGCTGTTTTAACACCGGTAAAAGCTCCTCTCGTTAAAATAAACTCACCGATAAATGGTACAGAGTGCGCCAACATGCTACCAGCATTATAAGACAAAGACAAGTCGCTCACAAGACCTTCAGACTGCTGCTTAATAGCCGCTATTTGTAGTAAGTTTTCTTCGCCTTGAGTTAACGTTTGACCTTTTTGCAGTTTATCTTGAACCTGGTTGACTTGTAGCTGAAAGTTCATACTAAAGCTACCCGATAAACCTGGGATGTATTCAAACCAATTATGGCTAGTAAACCCAGCCCAAAATCCTGTATCCTCGTATTTTTCTGGATTTGACAAAACGTCGTTAGCCCAAGTAATGGCTTGAATAGCCATTGTGCGTTTTTCAATTTCGGTTGCCGCTGGATCAAACGTAGCTGTTATATTGTATAAAAACGGATTTGGAGATTCAGACCTTAAGTCTGGGCCAAAAATCTCTGGGTTATTACGTATAAGTTCTATTTGCTCAGATGCCTTATCACGATCTATTTCTGCTGAGCGTAATATTTCTTCAGCAACCCCTTTTAAATAAAATTGAGTTATCTGCCCATCTCTTACGCTAAGTTGATCGTAAAAGTAGGCAAAAAACTCATCTTTCATATCCGACTCTTGCGCACTAGATATGTTGTTTTTTCTTACGTAATCGTTAAAAGCGGCATTAAGAAGTTTAACTTTATCTGGAGCCGCTAAGTCCATAAAGTTGTAGTTAGTCTGAAGCCAGTTACTCATATTGTCTAAGTCACCCTCTTCCCAAGCGCTGTACTCAAATTTAAAATTGGTTAAGTATTTTTCTTCTAAATCTTTACTTATAACCTCCCATTGAGCGTTTAAATCTTTTTCCCAAGCTTTGTACTCTTCGCTTAATTTAATTTTTTTATTTATCTCCGTTGATATAATTTTGTTTAAATCAGCGAAATGAGCTTCTTGCGCTCTCTTTAAGCTCACCTTCAGCATATCCTCCCACTCCTCCATCTCGTCTTGAGTAGGTTCAAGCCCTTCAAACTCTAATGCAAAGTCGTCTCTAAATTTTTCTATTATTTCATCTTGAATAACTTTAAACGACTCTGTAAGCTCAGCTATTTCTTGACCATACGCAACTTTCATATCTGGTAGATATTGTTCTGTAAGAGCAAGTTGTATTTTTTCTAAGCTTTTTTGACTTTCTACTTGCAAGTTAGCTTGAGCTTCAGCGGCAACAATTTGAAAACCTTCAAGAGCTTCGGTGTTTTTAAAGTTCTCGTAATCCGTTATTGTGTAATTATCTGGATTATCTACATTAAAATCCTCGGCATATCTATCGCCCTCAGGCAGCATACCAGTTTCATCTATAGATATGTAAGCCTCAGACCCAGCTGTGTCATATGAAAAATGCGTTGATAAAACATCTGTGCCAGGTAACCCAACGTAAGTACCAAAAACATCTCGCTTTCTTATATCTTCAACTAAAAGCTTCGTCTCATACAGAGTGTATAACTCGGCATATAGTTCTGGGTTTTGAGCCTTTTCTACATTACCTATCCAGTAATGAGTGGTTGTCGTACTTTGAGTTTGAAACTTACTCGCTTTCGGATTCCATGCTTCAGTAGTAGTAGTTGTGTAAGGTTTTAAGGCGGCCCAAAATTCCTCTTCGCTATTTATTTCAGTGTTTGTCCAATTGACATTACCCTTGTGTTTTTCAATAAGCGAATAAACACCAGCTTCTTTTAGCCAGTCCGGAAGAAGCTCGTTAGATTCTATAGCGTCTGGCGATGCTACACTCTCATTAGTTATTACAACGGGTTGTTTATAACCTCCTTCGACCTCAGCCGCGACGTTTTGAAAAGTTTCTGAATACTCAGCGTATGGATCTTCTTCAGTTATATTTGTTTCAGTCGTAGTTTCAACTGGATCGTCCCAAGGTTCAGGTACTACTACATCACCCGCAGGATCGTCTGTAGAAACATCGTTAACCTCTGTTTTATCTTTGTCTAACTCTGGAAGCCAGTCTACTACTAACCAATCTGGTATTAAATTAGATGTAGACTTTATACCGTTACTTTGTGTGTTATATTTTTGTGAATCCGAAGAAGTATCTTCCGAAGACAAACCCAAATCTAAATTCTCGCCCTGCGTGTTTATTACAGGGCTCGAGAACTTTCCCACGCCGGGGATTTGTACGTTTGTGGCGTCTGACCTTGCTTGCGTGTCAAACGTTGGTGGAGGAGGAATAGCGCTTTCATCTTGCTCCACCATAATAAATTCCGCGTTAGGATGCTTTTCTAAAAAAGCTGCTTCTTTATCTGAAGCTACTCTTACTTTTCTACCCGTGCTAAGTCGATAGATCTTGCTAGTTTCTGACATTACTGTTTCGTTAGTTACCCGTTAATATATGTTGTGTCTTGTTTTATAAGTAAGTAAACAAAGGAGAGGTGTCTATCTCCTCTTCTCCGTATTGACCTATGCCACCGCCTGGGCGGTAAGTGTTGTTTGTTCCAAGTATAAACTGATCTTTAGTCCAAGTAAAATAATACTCTTCGACAATTTTATCTACAGCTTTTCTTACTTGGTCAGACATCTTGTTGTCGCCGCCTACCTTGTAAGCTGCAATAGTGTTTATCATATTTATTATCTCCGCTTCTGTATCTACGCCAGGATCTCCTTCACCTTCTATTCCAAAGACGTATTCATTTCCATCAACCATGCCTCCTTCTCCATCAGGAACCTGTACTTTTAATTCTGCAAGAGCGTTGTCTAGCTTTATATCATCAGTTCCATCCTTAAGCTCAGCTAAAAGTGCTTCTTGTAGATTTTCTACCAAAGAACGATTGCCAACCACAGGGTCTACTATCATAGATCTAATCTGATGAGGTTTTTTGTCTTTTAATAAAGTTTGCACATCTTGACGTAAGAGCGTTTCGTTTAGCTCTTCTCTTGCGTCATAACGAACAATTTCGTCTGGCTTATCATCTTCAATTCTTAACCTTCCTGGGTCGCTTCTATACCAGCTCTCTCCCTTGTCTCTATACGTACTTGCTAAATCAAGAAGCTCGCCTTTAGTTCCCACGTCTTCTAAAGATGTATTTAAATGGGTTTTAATATCTTCAGCTGAAACCCAATTGTAAACATCGACCGTTTCTTGACCAATAACTTGACCAAACATCTCGTTACGTATCATAAAGTTTGCTTCGCCATCTGCACCAACTACTACCTCACCTGTATTAGGTATAAACTCGCGATCGTCAACAACGTCTTGTATTACCTGGGTTTTGTTAATAAGACCATATCTTAACTCCGTTTGCTTCCAATCACCATCTAGTATGGATTCTTTGTTTTCCTCTAGCCACTTCGCGTCTTCAGGGTTTCCGCTTACAATAACTTTTGTCTCTCCTAAACTGTTAGTAAATGTGTACCTTGCGGAAAGCACTGGATTTACCCACTGCTCCATAAAATCACCTGCAACAACACTGTTGCTTAAAACCGCTCCCTCGTACTCTTCGCTGTTTAATATTTTATCGTGTAGCTTTAACGTTTCTGATATAGACGCTGAGTCTTGCTGTGCCTGCTGATTTTGTATTTGCAAAGAAGCGGCCTCTTTTTTATTGTCAGATATAGTTGTGTATATATCTGCCTGAAAGTCCATATCGTCCACAACAATACCATACGAATCTTGAAGAGGACCCTGTATGTTTTTATTTTGTGCGTTAATTAGTCTAGCATACTCCGTGTCGGTTTTTAGCTTTTGTTCTCTTTTCTTTTCAGCTATAGCAGTAATACTTTTTGCTGTAATTTTACCTATGTTTTTACCGAACTCTATCCAAGCTTCCGCGGGGTTTACCTGCGGTGCTGCGTAAGCGTTAAACGCTCCTTGTACTAATGCTGCATCTGCTCCCATTTTTATCCGTATTTATTTATCCTAATGAACTTGCGCTTCCAGCTATAGACACACCTGCTTCTGCTACTCCAGCTAAAGCGGCTTGTTGCGCCGCGGCTGCGTTTTGAGCAGTTTGTCTATGCCCAGCAACCTCTCCCTGCGCCATACCAAGTAAAGTCGCCGCTTGGTCTCTTTCCCAGTTTCTAGACATTACCTCGCCCTGTCTTTCCATATTTTGGATAGCAGCTTCTTGTTGGGCGGCTAATCTTTGGTTAGCGGCTTCTTGTTGACCAATACTAGCTGACGCTTGTTGAGCGGCTAACGTACCTTGATTAGCCATAGCTTGAGCTAACGCTGCAACGCCTGAACCACCAGCAGCACCCTTAAGTCCTTCTAATATATTAGCTTGCTGTTGTTGAACTTGTTCTTTTTGAAACTGTGCTTGCTGTTGATTAATAGTTAAATCCTCCATGGTGTTTTCCATGTTTAAGTATGGATTAGACGTATCTAATTGAGAGTATATCTCTTTTTGGCGATCCATTTCCTCTTTAGCTTGACGTTCTTTTTCTTCCGCTTCTTTTCGTTGTTGACTAGCCGATACAGCTCCGGCTGTACCTCCTGCCGCTGCTAAAACGCCACCAACTATTAAAGCTGTACCTACTGCAAAACTCATGTTATTTTAATTCTAATTGTTTTAATGACTCTAGTATATCACAGTCTGGAGGTAAATCGCTATAAGACTTGCAAGTAACCTCATCTTCGACTTCTTCAATACTTGTGTTTTCTGTTGAATGCACGGTTATAAAAACGCACTCTTCATGGGTATATATAACTCTTTTAGTACCAGGTTTTGTAATACCCTGATGCGGAGCCTTAATGTATTCTATACCATTTTCAGTTAATATAGACATACTACCACTCATAAGAAAAAACGGATGCTCTTTTTTATGGATCTTAGTAACAATCAGCTCGTTAGCTGGGTTAAATATCTCCCTAATGTAGCACCCGCCTGCAAACGTGTGTTTTACTGGGTTGGCTTCGTTCATTTCTTCCTTACTCATGCCTACCTCTAAAACTTGAGACTCTAAAGTAGTTATATTTTCTCTAAACTGCTTTCTTTTTCTTATTTCTTCGCCTATCTCCCAAGCTTCGTCAAAGTCAAAAGAGTGCTTTATACCCCATTGCTCTGTTAGCCTGTAGAACTGCTCCCTGCTTTGTTCTTTTGTTAAAGGCGCGTTTTTAACTTGTTCTTTAATTTTATCCAACACTATTTAATTTTATTGCATTACAGTTGTATAGTTACACTTTTTTGCTTTTATTTACTACTATTAAAGACGTTGGCGCTTACAGCGTAAAGCTCGACGGTATTGCTATCTGTTAGACTTGTAACATAGTCAACTGTGTGATGGACGTCAGGATCAAACGCTGGTATATGATCGTTGTAGAATGTGACTTTAGCGCTATAACCTTTTACTTTACCTTGGTTAACTGACGCTTCTTTCTTAAAAAATATGAAATCATTAGCCGCGGCTTGATGTGTGCTCACGTCGTTATTGCATATAATTGATGCTGTAGTGCCATTAAACGGTACTATATCAGTTATAACACCTATCTCAATATAGTTATTTGAAGATACTGTAAAGCCTCCAGATTGAGCCACCGCACCGTGGTAAGCTGTGTCACCAATTTGAAGAGAGTCAGGAAGTTCGTGTGAAAAGTTTATTGTTATAGGCATGTTAAGAAATTATATTGTCTAGATTAAGGTTCATGCTAACATCTTTGTCTCCAAATTTGTCTATCACATATCTACCCGTTATCGTTATAGTTGCGGTGCCATCACCCGTGATTGCTAGATCTTTAAACCTAACCTCAGTACCACCGTTAGTTGTTGAATCTGTATTTGTAAAATCACTTTGTTCAGGCGTCTTTATTACTGTAAAATTACCACCGCCTGAGCGAGCTATAACCCAACTAAAGCTTTTAACCGTGTCAAAACCTCTTATAACATTAGCAACTTCTTCACCCTGTTTATTTACTAAACCTTTAACAGTTTGCGCAACCGCACCACTAAGATCGTGTCCACCGCTTATGGTTCTTGTAACCTCAATAACAGGATCAAACGCTTGAAATAACGTTAAAGTGTCTATGCCGCTCTCGTTAAAGACTTCGCCTAAAGTGGTGTTATCTCCTGGCGTTAATTGAAAATACCAATTAGTGTTTGTATCCACAGACTCAAAATGCACAAATTCCACATGTGCGCCTATAGACTGCGCGTTTGCAAGCCATGCTCCGTCATCCATCTGGTTAGTGAAAAAATCGCTACCGAAAGCAACACCCTCAGATCCACCCTCCGTGAGCATGAAACTCGTTCTTGGCCCTTGGGTAATTTCTTTATTTTTAAGCTCTTCAAACAAGTGGTTCCCCGCGTCATCAACGGCTCTTAAATTAAATCTAGCACCGATATTTCCAACAACAAAAAATAGCCTCTTTTCTGTCCCATCAGGGTTCACATATTTACTAGTCGATACGTCAGCTCTAGTATCTCCTCTAGGAACTCTATGGTAGTAGGTGTTGTAAAAGTGTATAATTTGAAGTTCTAGTGAAGGATCAGCTATAGCTGAAACTTTTAAGTCAGCGAATATTTGATTAGACTCCTCTACGATTTTAGTGTTTTTATACATTATTTCGTATGTAACAGCGCTTACTAAGTTTGTTACGCTGTTGACCACCTGCGACTTAGGTACTAAAAAAACGTGCTTATCTATTTTAAGAGGTTGCCCCGTTGTAGAATCTAAAGACGGCATGATATCAAGATGGTACCCCATGTCACACGTTATCTCCCATTCACCTATCTTGGTAACGTCTGCATAACTTGTAGCGGTTTGTATAGGTTCAACTGGTACTTTGCCTAAAAACTTGTACTTATCCCTACTCCCAACAGTTGTTTTCGTGACAGTGTTAGGTATGTTAGTTGCTGAAGAACCGCTAGCCGTTACTGTTGACGTAGTGTAGCGGGAGTAATCCGTGTCTTGTTGTATACTAACGCAATAGTCGATTTCTGTAAGTACGCCCCTTCTAGCCGTGCCTGTAATCTTTGAGTCTAAAGTTGTATCTGCAGATGGCATAGCGTAAGACGCGTTAATATCTACCAGCGCTATTACGGTATTATCTTTAGAGTACGGTACTCCAGTGTTTGAAAACGTAACGTCATCTATACCTGCCGGTAAAGTTCCGTGTGAAAAATCAGACGCGGAAATAGTAAACCCGCTAGAAGGCGTTATAGTTAAAGTTACATCCGTAGCACTTGTTGACCCAGCTGACGCGGCCGCTCTAGAACCTTTAGATATCGTGTAGCCTAGTGTGCTCATGATTATTTAATATTAAGGGTAAATAATGTTTGCTCTGTGTCTCCGGTAACTGATTGCGCTATACCTATACCTTGTACTTGGAAGTTATCGGTATCAAATCTATTGTTTGAATCTAAAGTTGTAGATCCTTTAATATAGTTAAAATACTTACCCTCCTTTTCAACAAAATACATAGTTTTTGCCTCGTCCAAATCTGTTGAAATATTATCAGCATACCAACCAGAAAAACTGGTTAAATTGTAATACTCTCCGTCACTCAAATTACTTAACGTGTTTCCGGCAGCGTCAGTTACGTTGCTATCTGTATATGCTGGTATTTTAGCGCTCGTACCTTCATAGCTAAGTGTTAAGAAAGTTTTAACATCACTTGGGTTGTCGTTAAACAAAACAGTTATATAGCTATTTTGATACTCGGAGTAGAACATGTTTCTAAAGATTGGGTTGACATAGTGTCTCCATATTTTAGCTAAAGGGTACTGAGCTCCACTTGGAGCCGGTGTTGACGCTGTTAGGTATTTGCCGCTGATACTGCCTCCAGCATCTGGTATAAAAGACTTAAAGCTTATCCAGCCTTTTGATTCCTCACTAAACGTTATTGTCGTACTTTCTAACTGGTGCGCTGTATTTTCATCAGCTTTTAGCGTGAGATTATACTCTCCTTTAACTACGTCAAAAGTGCCTAAAGCAACGTTTGCTAAAGCTAAATTCTCCCTAAACCAATCTTTCATACCGACATTAGATATAGGTGTTAAACCATCGTTGGATAGCCTTAAAACTGCTCCTCGTTGCTTATCTGTAAAGTATATTCGATATTGATCAGACGCTAGCGACTCTGGGTTTTTAGAAATACCATAATCTCCAGCAAACGGCACTGCTTGACCTAAAACTCTATCGGTAGCTGTAAGTTGAGGGTTACCGTCCGCATTAAATAAAGCATCCTTGTTAGCTAGTATTTTTAATACTTTATCCTCACAAAACGCAACCACGTTTGTGTCCCTTGTTTTTAACGCCTGTATAGATCCGTAACCAGGATTTAGATCCTTTGTTATTTTTTCGGACATGTTAAACTCATTGAGCTCGTTAACGCCTGAATTACTATTATATATTCCTGAATAAATTAAACCACTTGACCTAACTTCTTCCCCGTAATCATCAAGAACTGTAGAAACTTTAGCGCCATTGTCTAATTGAGGAGCATTAAAATCATCTCGTATTCTATCCGATTCTACCCCGTTGCCAAACGCGTAACAATTGTGCCACGCTAGTTTTACTGGATTTTCGTGGACGTCTTCTTCTAAAGTGTACATGCCGGAAACTCCTCTAAAAGTAAAACTCTGAACAGTGTTAAAGTTAGTTTGAGGTGTATTTAAGGGCTGCGTTAGCAATATCTGCGCCGGTTCAGCAAGTAAATCAGACACATATGTAAAAGTGCCATCGCCATTATTCTGAGACTGCGGCGTTGATGTTTGTACAAACGTTCCTGGAACAACGTTCTCTCCAGTTACCTCTATTCTCCACCCATAGTTATGCATGGCTAACAACAGGTTTATATTTGCCTGGTTTGCACCTACTAAATAATCAATCTGGTTCGCTTGTCCGCCAGAAACAGTCGCGCTAAAAGTTACAGAATCTGTAGGTATAGGTGTTGGAGTTGTGTTGGGGTTATATTGGAAAACATAATCTTTTATAACCGCTGTTGTCTCTACTCCGTCCTGATGTGTAAACGTAATTCTATCACCAATAACAAACCAGTTAAAAGGTTGTCCATTTGGCGATGCTGGGGTAATACTTCCAGTAGCTCTAAAATTAACAGCGCCGTAAACTAAATCACTTACGATACACCCTGGATTATCTTCAACCCAACTTGTTGTACCGGTGTTTATAACCGTTAAAGTTGGAGGATACCCTGCTTCTCTTTTATATGAAAGAACATTTGAGCCTACTGGTGCAAACTCGTATATGTTATACCTGTCTAACTTCATTGGTATAGCGTTAGAAGATTCATAGTATAAATCTAAATCAACACTTTCTTTTGGCTCTGTCTCCCATATCGCAGAAGACTGATTATGAATGACTTTACCACCACCTTGTTTAATTGGCGTAACTATTTCTATACCTGTGTGTCCATTTCCAGTATGTCTTACCTCACCACGTGGGTCCCAAATATTAGTTTGAACACCACCGTCTATCACTGTTGCGGTAGCGGTATTGACTCTTCTAAACTTAATCCAAAACACGGTTCTATTGCAGCTTCCCCAAGAGGTATCACAATCGTTATTAGCGTTATTGCTGCAACCTCCGTTGTGATAGTTTCTCACTTGGTGCGTACCGCTGTTGTCTATTACTCTATAAACTTGTTGGTTAGGATCATTTGTAAATCTAAAGTAAGCACCTAAGTGTTTAATGTTATTTTTAAAAGCATTTTGAGCGTCTGTTAAACCGCTTATTGATGATCTTGCGCTAAAAAACATTACGTCATGCTCAGAACCCACGCCGCCTGATGCATATAACCCTCTACCTGCCACAGCATTACCATCGTCAAGTGACCAATAAGCCTCGTTCCAATTTCCGTCGCCAATAAAGCGAGTTGAGTCTAAAAACCAGAATCCAGCACCAGTTTGGTACTCTCCCCATTTCCTCCAAAAGTCTTTCGTCTTACTTTGAGAGCCGCAATAACCTATTTTATTAATATGGCCGTTACTCTCTTGGTCGTCGTCCCAGTCCATTTGCTGTAACACCTCTTCGTTCCAGTTGTCTTCAGGGTCGGATGAAAACTCTGAGCTAGAAGCCTTCGTGCTGTAAACAACGTCAGTACCAGTCGCAAATCCACCCGCGCTATTGTTATAAGGACCCGGGAATTGAGCGTTTTGGTTAGCCAGAATATTTCGCGACCCATGGGTATCATTCCAGTTTGAAGATCCACCAGCGCTTTTGCCTACAGCAAGATACGAGAAGCTGAAAGAATTAAGCGTTGACCAAAAAGCACCCTCTTCATTTTGCTCGTGTAATACATAACGATCTAAAATTCCATCTCTATGAATTTTAACAAAAAATCTACCATCGTATTCTGGTAAAGATTCTTTTTTAGTAACCCTAAACTCAGCCGTAATGCCAGGTGTTGTGCCGTAGTTGTTAGATTCCCATGGCACCGTAAAGTCTGCCCCAGGCCCTAGCGGCTCAGCTAAAGTTATAACAGTTAGACCCGTGACGCCACCACTTGTGTCAGAATCAACATTTATGTTTGTTATTTTTACCCAAGCTGATTTGTGAGTATTATTACCATCTGTTGCTGAAAGTCTTAAAAGCCGTTGGTCCCCAACTTCAGGTGGGAAGCTGCCTATAGTTTCCAACCAAACATCTGTATCAAAAACAACCTGCGTCTGATTAGGCCACTGATCGTCTGGAACGTCTAACCAAGTTGAGTCTGGCTCCGAAGATCCATAAATATAACCAGTATGGGCAACAAAATCTGGAACTGAGTTGCTAATAGCTAGTATTTTATACCTAGCATCCTCATTAACAGCTACTTCATTTCCATGTTCGTTTTTAAGTATTATATACGTTTCTTCGTCTACTTTATTTCTCTCGCTTGAAGGAAAAGAAATCCACACGTTACCGTCCTCTGCCTCGTACCACCTATCCATTACTAACGTGTAATACTCGTTAGAAGTTTCCTTTACATAGTATTTACAATAACTCATCCAGTCTGGTACCACTTGGCTTACGCCAAACACATTAGTCCAATCTTGAGATACTATAATGCTGTTTTTATATTCAGATTGAGTCTTACTTACATTAAGATCTGATGGGATAAAGTTGAAATCACCAGTTTTAGGGTCGTACTGTGTTTTAACAGCTAACTCTTGAATGGGGGTTTCTCTACCAAGCTCATCCCCAAAAACAACACCAACGCTATAATTACGCATAGACTTAACTGATCTTCTACCTAAACCAGCCTGGTCAATACTCTCACTAGACAACACTTGATTTAACGCAACTCTAGGAACATCATAATTTTGTAAGTAGTTACCGTAAACAAGCCTATTACCAACAATTTCTTGCGCAAGCGCGGCTCTTGGAACAGCATCCCAAGGTCTCATTATTTGAGTACTTGGAAGCGTCCTATGTATCATCTCGCTCGTTACGTGTATTTCACCTCCTTGGTTACTTGCGTTTTGAACGTCCCACTCAGGATCAACATCACGCTTAATTGTTTTTACTACGTATACATTGGGTGACGTAGTTTTTTTATATAAAATATCAATTTCGTCTACATCATCTGGTCTAATTTCATCATCTGAAACAAAGTTTGTTACCTTGAGCTCTCTTACGGTGTTCGCCATACCGAGATTATAACCCTTATCAAACTCGTACTCAAACCTATCAGGTAAAAACGCCACCTCGCTAAACGGCGAAAATGCTGAATACTCTCCGTCTACATATTTATATCTATACGCAAATCTACCAAACTCAAGCTCAAAAAGTGGCTTTTTTTGCTCAAGCTTTACTCTCCATATTATATCAGTGTCTAATAAGTTATCTGGGGTAGATTGAATTTCCATATCCCAAGAGCCAATTCCCGCAGTGTCTTTTATTAACGCTCTAATTTCTTTTTTCTCGCCAAACTCGTCTTGCTCGTTAGTTAGTATAACGTAATCACCTATTACTAAATCTATAGATGATGGTTCTATGATTACATTAGAAACCTCCTCACCAAAACCTACGGCAACGCCAGACGTAGAAAAAGACTGGTTTGGTACTGTACCCTCTACCTCACCTCCTCGCGTTGTGTTTGACATTTCTAGTCTAGGCGCACACTTTGGCGCGGGTCTCAAAACAGTAATATGATCTCTTAGTATACCGTCGTCTGTTTCTGGTTCTAACGAGCTAATAGGTACTAATTGCCCATTTTTATCTTCAACCATTAAGCTAGTATGTTGCGCGCCACTTGTTCCAGCTTTTGATCTAGGTATATTTATTTTCTTAGGCTCTGTAATACCATCTGTTATAAATAAAAAATCATCTATAACATTAGCCGCGTTAATTCTTACTCCCTGGTCAAACTGAAGTACAGGGTCCCACCAAAATGCCCAGTTAGCAGCTGTTGAAACATCTGTAGAATATTGCTTGTCAAGGTGAATATTATTACCCACTACCTCTATAACTTTAGGAGGAGTATCGTATAAAGGAACGTTACCACTAGTCCAAGCTTGCACGTAGCAACCTGGTCTAAAATAATCCGTAATGCCAGCCAGCATTGTTATGTACGTGTAATTTCCAGTGGGTAGCGCCAGCTTACTACTAGGACAGCTACTAGCATAATGATCTGCGAAAACAATACTAGTCTCATCTTTGTCTCCGTCGTACTCTACTATAAAATCACACCAAGTGTTAAACAATATACCAATTGGTATTCCCCAGCTATCCGGACCAAGACCTTCTATATCAGGACCAGCTATAAACCAATACGACTTATTTCTTGCTTCATCGCCGCAATAACCAACAGTCAATGAGTTAGACTGGTTAGTCCAATAGTGACCACTTTTAATAGATACCTCCGCGTTACCTTGTATATTTTGTACTGTTCCAGAAGCTCCACCTTCAGCGGAACGCACCTGAATATTCATAGCGTCTCTATATTGGCCGTTAGGAACAAATCTCTCGTCAAGATCTTTGTTCATCTTACCGCCGGTAAAAACGTGTTTAATTTCTGGCATACTATATTACTTTATGTGCTTACTTATACCTCTAAGTATCTGCGTAAACTCTTCTATCTTAATATTTGATAATCTGATTTTTGCTTTTCTTGTTTCAGCAAACCTCTCCTTTTTTAATCTAGCTACGATGTATTCTGGTACGTTAGCTTTTGCCGCAACAACAGCGTATGCTATATGCTTATATACAGCTTCTTCACAAAACTTGTGAACAACCATTTCTGCGTCAGTACCTAACCCATCACTTACGTAGTGCAATACGACTGTTTTGCCAGCTAGGTTAGAGCCAAAATGTATTTGACCTCTAAGATAGTCTATAAAAAACGTGCCGTTTGATTGTGCGAATTGTGGGTCTAAGCCATACCTTTGACCAAAGTCGTTAAACAAAAACTCTCTATCTTCTACGTTTGTTGAGGTATCAAACGGTTCTTGAGTATCGAAGTTTGATGACGTTGTTGACGGTGTTTGTTCAACTAACGCGTTATCTGAAAACGTGTACCCTCCACTACCGTCTTGAGTTATAGCAAATGGATTAGACGTTTTTCCCGTAGGATACAATACTTTTTCAACACCATCATCACCTACGTTAGTAATTTTAACATAATTAACGTAGTCTTGAGGTAGTATCATACGTAGAGTGTTAGGAACCTCAATCTCCTGGGCCTTAACTGATCTAAAAACATCGTAGCTTAACTCTTGAAAAGCCCTCATAGCATGAAACTGTACGTCAGCTCTTCTGGCTTTAGATATTAGCTTACCTTCTCCTACATATACCGCCATAAACGCGGCTATAACGCTATCTAATGTAACGAACTGATAGTTCCCATAGTTAGATGTTGTTGTGTAATAAGATTGCTGATTAACGCCGTCTAATAAACCCATGATTAATTATTTTCTGTTTGAATATCTCTTTGTAGCATTTGAGAACCAATTTGAGCTAAACCAGGTTTATTGATAACAATACCCGCTAGCTCTAATATCCTTGTAACTAGCTTCTCTTCTTCGGATGGGTGTAAGTCAAAATTAACACTAGTATTACCATTGTACAACGCGTTGTCATTAACAACAACGTATCCCCACGATGGAGTAGTTGGCGCAACAATGTAGTCAGCGTACGCAGCGTTTGTTGCCAACTCCGAATCTGACGGGGCTGGATATACAGTAAAAGCGTTCTCTCCAGTCCTATAAAAAACTCTTCTGTTAGTGGTTGGTGCTGTTAAGGGGTGCGCCGTTAGCTGCGCGAGCTCCGGTCTTGTTACTTCTTCGATAACTTGATTACCCATTCTTAAGTTAGACAACCTATACGGTGTACTTGCGAAAGTGGATATGTCTACAACACCGGGGTTTATCGACGTGCTTATAGTTATGGGATCATTTACCACTCTATGCACCGATAGCTTTTCAAGCAGCATTTCCACTTCGTCGCTTTCTTCTGTTTGATTTTGCACCTTATGAACAGCGGTTTTCATATCATGAAAATAGCTTTCAAATATTTCTAATTGAGCCCTATCTGCTAAGTGATTAAACTCTTGAGGCGTAATGTAACCTCTCTGCTCCTTGTTACATAGCACTAAAACTTTTTGATATACGCTATTTATGTTTACCATTACTTTCTTGTTTTATATGGAAACTGGTTGTTTAACCATTCCTTTCTTTTGTCACAGCCACAGTCTTCCGCGCCCATAGCAGACGCCGCTAACTCTGTTAAGCTTTTTAAACCGGTGGCTTTTGTTATTTTTTCTATTGAATCACCTATTCCTCTTGATTTCATAGTAATATAATCACATAATAAAGTGATATGTTAGCACTTGAAATAAAAATAGCCACCCAAAGCGAGTGGCTATTAATATCATGCAAATAGTATTATTTCAGTCTTTTTTCTATAGACTTAAATACCTCCATACCTTCGTCAGTCTTGAACCAATGTCCAAGAGCTGTATACGGGTGCTCGTCAAAAGGTACTGTCATTAGCTTTCTATTGTTGCTAGCCCAACTAAAGTATCTTTGATCTTCAGATAAAACTATAACGCGCATTTCAACAGCTTTAATTCCAACGTTACGTAAGTAAACGTTATCATCATTCGCGAGTTCTAAGAACAGTTGAGGGTTTTGCTTAGCAAACAGTAATCCGTCTCGCTTAAGTTCCTTAGAAGTCATCTTAGACACCTTAGAACCAGTTTCAACACGCATAATAGCCTCTAGCATGTCAATTTCCATTGAGTTGGCCGCATTCATGGCCATTAACTCATATTCTAAGTAATCTGCCTGATTTTCTCTTCGTGCTCTGTTATCAACTTCGTGGTATAGTTTATTTCTTCTTGGGTGATATAGAGATAAAAACTTTTGTAAAGTAGCCTTTTCTTTTGGAACAAATAAGCTACCGTTTTCAAACGTAATATGCCTCTTCCTAATTTGACCCGACCACTCTTCCACAAATGGTGAGTTTTGATTAACGGCGTAGCCTATTTCTCTTTCATAACCCTTTTCTTCGTCGTAGAAATATAAACCTTTAGATCTAATAGTGTACGTTAGCGGGCTTTGTCCGTTTGAAAGCATATACATCCTGTCCTTAACTTCCCAGCCGTCTATTACACGTCTTTTAGGTTCTTGTCTTTTAGGTTTTTCTACTACTGGAGCAGGTTCTGGAGCCGGCGCTTCCGCTACTACAGTTTCAATTTGAGGTTCTTCAACAACCTCTTGTGTTTTCTTTTTTGCCATAATATAATATAATTTAAAAAGTGGAAAAAACTGCCCCATATTTCAGGGGCAGTTTCCATCGTCATTAGTTAATCAATCGTTATGATGATCAATCGCTGTCTGCGGCAGTACCTTTCAGTAACACGAAGTTATTCGCTCCTTGAACGATTAAACAACGCTCAGAAAGGAAGTGCATCTCCATAGCATCAAGATCTGAAGTCGCAGCTCCAACTGAACCAGTAGTCCAAGTCTTAAAGAAGCGATCGTCCATTTCTGAAGCTCTGTAACGAACGTGTAGGAAAGGACGCTTAAGGTTCTTAC
>CETC01012020.1_pt1 | contig 20075 bp, 5 predicted proteins | sample 326911 | NCBI WGS metagenome assembly CETC01 (sample SAMEA2622694, study PRJEB7988) | marine metagenome | isolation source: saline water (ENVO:00002010), including | reverse complement strand
TATATTTGTATTGTATATCCTATTCCTGTATATCCGGGAGAAGTCCAGTTTAAGTTTAGCTGTCCTGAACCTGCCCCAGCAGAAGAAACGGTGAGCCCGCTTATTGCGTGAGGAGCTTGATAGCCCTCTCCAACAGTTCCACTGGTTATAGTTGAACCTGTTACTCCAGAATCGTTAGTCGTTATTATGCGATAAAAATAAGCAGCTCCTGTTTCAACCCCTGTATCCGTATAAGTTCCAGATTCTCTAAATCCAGAACCGACATCACTTGCTAAAAATCCAGAATTAAAAGTTTCTATTGTTTCATACCCCGAGTTTTCACTGGTGGACCTTTGAATTTCAATTTCATTAATATTATTACCGCCACTCCAACTAAGCTGCATTTCAGCATTAGCTGCATATTCTACGCTTGCTGCGCTAGCAGACGCTGCGCTAGAAGGTTGAAAAGTTCCAGTTGTCCATTCGGTCCATGGTCCTTCTCCATGATTATTTTTAGCCCTAACCCTCCACTGCCAACCTGCTGTTGTTGGGTCTGTAGATGTCATTCCAGTGTAACCCAGATAATTGATGGTTGGGCTGTCTGGGTCGCCGATAACTTGAGGAAAAGTTTGTTTTTGTCCACCCTCTCCGGTTAAAACAACCCAATATTCATTTTCATTAGTTTCAAAAGATTCTGTAGCAGGAGCGTTTCCATCTTCTGCCCCACCCCCACCACTAAATTCAATATCATACAAAGATGCGCCCGATACTCCGCTCCAGTCTAGTTTAACCTCCCAGCTCGTTTGCTCGAGGGGAGGCCTAACATACCTTACAACCGATGTTAAACTCATAATTTATACCCTTTCAACTTCAGCAACATTTATATTAAGCGCTTGAGGAGCTGTAGCAGGCGCAGATGTAGATTGTGTAGTCGATTGTCCTCCGCAAAAAGTAGAATCTACATCAACCGCATCTATGTCTCCTCCCGTTCCAATAATATCATTATCATCTGCGTAAGCTTGACAAGCTTGACGAGCTTCACTGGGGTTATCTGCTGCTTTATAATTTTTAGTTATATACCATTTTCTAACCTCTCCCACAGGACCGTCAACTGCATTTTCATATGTAAGTCCGGGGGAAGAACATTCGATACAGTACTCCTCACCCGTGGATGTTGTGGTGGTAACGGTGCTAGTGCCGCAACCTTCATTCCAAAGTATTTCCCCAGAAACTTCAACTCCGTTTTCACACAATACAATACATTTTTTTGACATTCCCTCTGCACCGGGCAAAGCCCAGCTTCTTCCTTCTCTATTTTCGTCAACGAAAATATCTACAGTACCCCTTTCAGAACTTCCTACATCTTCTGGCCTTTGACTGCCTCTAGCTACATCTTTGTCGCCAGATTCATTTACAAATACAACTATACCTTTTTGTTTGATATCGGTAATGCCGTCTACATTTAATATTTCTAATAAGAAATAACCACTTTTATTAGTAAGAATTTTTACTTTTATTTTTTCCTCTTGCGATATTGCATCTTCTTCTGCTGGGAAAGTTAGTATTTTCGGATAATCCCCGAAAGTCGGTTCTACAGTAAAATCTCCATCGGGTATAAAACCTCTCCCGTCCAAGTTGCCACCGGCAGATGTGCCGCCGCCAGTTTTCGGGTTATAAAATTTATAATTTTCATCAATTTGTACTAAACGATACGTTACTTTTCTTTCCTCGTTTCTTAGTTTCTCGCCGAAAGGCGAGTTGACAATATAAGTGGTCCTCTTGATAGGAATTTCAATAACGTCACCTTGTTTTTTATCTAAAAATTCAATAAATTCTTTATTTTCAAATGTTACAGACTCATCCGGCCTTATCCTCGAGGCCGCACGTTGAGGCTGCCCTCTAAATTCTGGCTCCGCGACGGCTGTGGTGGTTTTTGTTTCATCAGAAACTTTAAAGAATGGATTTGAACTAGTTTTTGGTTCCATCTCGTTTGCTATAATTTTGGTTACATAAATAGTTTCGCCAACTTTATAAGGAGGTGTTATATAGACTTTATCATGTTTATTTAAAATAGTTCCTGCAAAATCAAAATTATCTGATTTGGCCCTTTTTATTCCTTTTTCACCATCTACCATTTCGAAGTCACCTTGCTTATCAACGTCTAACGCTCTTAAACCACATGGCTTTGAAACGTTTACATTTTCTAATTCTGCTAAAGGAACTTCTTCTTTTGGCTGTCTTGTTTCTTCATCATATACAATGGTGCTAGCTTTTGTAGAGTCAAAGCCTGTCATTTTAACAACCAAATGGTCTTCATAAATTTTTGTTATTACCATTGGTTGAGATGTTTGGTCTCCTAAATTTATTTTTTCAAAAGGCATTTTTAATATCCTCCCCCTCCGCCGCCGCCGCCACCGCCGCCGCTGTCTCCACCGCCGCTGTCTCCACCGGAGCTACTTCCCGCAGTGGAAGATGTTGAGCTAGAGGTCGTTGTCGTTGTTGCGGCATTTTCAGAAAAATATCCGCCAGTTATAACTTGTTCAAAATACATAGGTGGCAGCACAGTAAACTTTGGAGTAGTATCTACAATATTTAAAACCCCCAACCCACTGCCACTAACTGTTAACTTTGCTGAGTAAGTTGAATTTGACGTTGTATTACCTGAACCTAAGTAAGAGTACAAAACTAAATCTTGGTCTGCTGTCGAGCCGCTTAAGCCATTAGGAAATTTTGCGCTAAACGTATCACTCTGTTTGAAGTCAGCGCTGTAAGTTCCACTAGGCGGATGATACATAATACTCCCAGAATTTGTACTATGAGCCAAGCCTAGCACCCACCCTATATAAGCCCCAAAAGTTCTTTTAATACTCCAGTGACCAGCGGGACTGAAGTCAGTTCCAACAGCAGGGCTGTCATCTAATCTAAATGAACGTTGACCATTCATGATAATATCCATTCCATAATTACCCCTTGAACCTAAAACTGTATTATTGTTATATGGGGCAGAGTATAGAATCGCATCTGTAGAATAGTAGGCGCTAAGTTGTTCTTCGTACCTTTGAGCAATGGTGGGAAAGTTCCAAATTCCCTGCTTGTTTCCTATTCTTATATCTCCAACATCTGATTTTATAGCATAAGAAGAATATTGACTCTGGTCCCAAGGGGTTGTGCCGTCCTCTTCACCTTTATTTACAAAATTTAAAGTTAATCCAGTAAATACTGTTTCAAACAAATTTTTCCATTCGGTAAATGCTGCGCCTACCTCCCCAGTAAACTCAGCTCTAGTCCCAGTAAATGATTCATCAACATTCCTGAACGTTGCTGCGCTAGTGGTTCTTACTGTTTCCGTTGGAACTGTTCCAGACTTTATAAAGCTATAAGAAATATCAATTTGGCCCGTGCCCCCTGTAGCTATTGTTCCTGTAATTAAATCTTTTAAGGGCTTGACCGGAATGTAATGTAAGTATGAATAACCAGCTCCCGCGCTAGTTTCCCAGTGCCTAGTGCTGGGAGGAAATTCTGTCATCGCCCCCCCAGTCGTTGTCATTCTATCGTCTATTGCGGGTTCACTATCGTTAAATGTATATTTTTTATTTCCAGTAGATATGGTAGTTAATGTGCCGGAAGAGGAGTATGGATTCCCATTCCAAATTGTTAAATCTATATCAGTTTCTGTAACCTGTCCTAAAGACTCATATTTTCCAACGCCAGTATTAAAATAATCACCGCTTGTAATTTCTGAGTATCCTGTAGCATATCCAGTAGCGATATATGAAACCCAAGGCTCTCCAGTATTAAAGCTAATCATTTGAGATAAAGAGCCCGGTTTACTTGGAATGCCTGTCAACACACACCAAGTATCTTCGAAACTTCTTTTGAATGCTGCATCATTAGATTCAAAAAGTGCGGTAACGCCAGAGGCGTTTATTCTAATATGACTATCTACTATATTGGCATTATTACCCGTAGAAAAAAACGTTCCCGTATTACCAGCCTCTTGATATCCAATAACATTTGAAGAGCCCGTATAAAGCCCCTCTATAATCTCTACAGATACAGAGTTTGAATCTTCATATGCGCCACTTTGAGTTACATTAAAGCCAGTAATAGCAAAAAAATCTACCCCAGAATTCCAACCAACAGAGCCTAAAGAATCAACTTCATATATGTCATAAGATTTACAATAGCCTGTTAAAACTTCAACTTGGGCTTGCAAGTCGGGTATTCCTGATGAAGTTATGTTAACGTATGGTTGACTTACAAATAAACCACTACTCGCACCGCTTAATTGAAGTCCCGTTACATTATAACCGAATATATCTTTTTCAGTATCTATATCCTCCAAAGACACATAAAGTGGTTTTGGGTCAACTACAACCACTTCGTTAAAAAGCATATTATAGTCTATACCATATGTTGTTTCAGTTACCGAGCCTATAACTCCAGTAGCGTTCCCAGAAAAAGAATCTAATTTAGGAATTACATTAAATGAACTTCCTCCAGTTGGAAATTGACTAGCAGACGCTGTTGTTATTGTTGAATTTACAGTGCCTAAGTTTGTATATAATTCTAAACTTATGTCATGTGAAACTCCAATTTGCCCTTTTGTATTGCCATTATTTTCTAAAACCATTTCATGGCTAAATCCATCTACCCCCGTTTCAATAGAATTCAAGTCCCAATAACTTGGAGATACTATTTCTCCAGAAAATATTTTTAATTGATTTCCAGAGGTAACCCCCGAAAATCCAGAATTATGAGAGTGTACCCCTGAAAAGGGAACACAGCCTGTAAGCGTACAGGCTTCGCTGTAAGGGGGAAAACTAGTCCAGTTTCCAGAGAGGCCATCACTTCCGTGGTCTGAAAAACCTGTGATAGCAAAACCGCTAAACCCACTTTCTGTAGATTGAAAATGTCCAGTTATAGTTTGCCCAGCAAAAAAGGTTTCTGGAAAATTAAATTTAGTACCAAAAGTTTCTGTTTTTACATTTAAATTTGTTTCAAACTCTATCCCTGAAGGGTCGTAGAAAAAGCTACTTATTTTGCCGCCAGAGCATTGACCTTTAAAACTTATCGGCTGATTATTAAAGTAATAATTATATTTAGAGCCAGATATATTTCCAGAAATTGTAAATTTTGAATCCGGCCTATAGGAAGCAAAGTAGACGTTATTTTCATCAAAAATTCTTCCCTTTTTAAAACAAAAATAATTCGTCCCATTTTCCCCAGAAAAACCGAAAGAGCCTGAACCTGTTATATTATTAATAGAAGCTTCTAGGGAGTAAGATATAGCCTCCCTATCTGCTAAACTTCTAGATAATAAACCAGTTACTTTCATTAATATGTTCTCAAATAAGAATTATAGTTTAACCTCGTGCCCATTTTTTGCATTACGCCATCTAAATCTGGTGGCTGCGGCGGCCTCGTTTCGTATGAAAAGTTCATAATTAATCCGCCTTCTCCATAACTCACTCCAAGGCTTGACAAGCCGACAGATGGATTGATAATATTGATTTTTTCAGTTGCCACTGTACCATCTGGCTGTAGAACGTTTCCATCTATTTTTAGAGCGTCAAAGTCCAAGCCTACAATTTCAAAAGACAATTGTTTGTTTGCTAAAGAATTAGTATAAGAACTATCTGTAAGAGCATGGTAATCTCGCCCCTCTAAAAGTTGCCCCGCTGTGCCAAGATTTTCGTCGTATTTATTTATCAATACGTGAGTTTTTATTTGGCCCACACCTTCGCTACCTTGCTCAACATTACCGCCCACTTTTGGACTGTTTGCAGTTCCCTGTTCGTTATCGAGGGTCTCCATGTCTGAAGTTATATCTCTCACATTAACTTTATAACCCATAGTTCCTGCGGCATTATTTAAAAATCCATAATTTTGTTTTATTCCTTGTTCTGTCTTTTGCATTTTGTCGGTGATTCTAAAAAAGCCACGATAAGGATATTCAGAAGGTAAAACGAATCGTCCGGTTTTACCGCCCACAACATTTACATCGAAAAATCTTGCACCTAGAGATGTTAGGCCTACCTTGTCTGGGCTATAAACATTAATATCACCCGATTCGCTATCTGGGCAATCGCATAAAAAGCTTGTTAAATCAAAGTCACAGTACAGCTCGCACTGATTACTTTCCGATTCTTTAGTTTTTGGTTGATACTCTCTAGAATTCCAAAATTGAGCAATGTTTTCGTTTGTTTCTGTTTTAATTTGTATTTCAGTTGTATACGGATTACCTCCCAGCTTTACCCAATCATATCCAGCTACCCCTCTCAATCCGTTTGGAATGTTAAAAGCATCGGTTATCTTTGAAATGGAAGGAAAGAAAAATAGCATCGGTTTTTTTGCTTCATTTTTAATTTCTTCCAAAGGCCCTTTAATATTCGGAAAAGCATCTTCAATCAAATCATTTATAAAAGCTCCTTGGGCGGCAGTAATTTCACTAAAAGAAGGTATATACTCTTTCAATAAGTCTTCCGCATTTTCATAAAAAACTTTTTCCACATCCTCTTCATTGAATCCATAATTAGGATTTCTAGAAATAAGCCTCATCTCTTGCAAAGGTACTTTTGTATCTGGATGAACTAATTCAAAGGTTGCCCCTCCGGGATGTCTAAGCAAATCCTTAAAAGGTAAATCGTTTATCATGCTTTTATGCCGCTCGTCGCCTTGCGGAAAGTATGCCGGATTTGTTCCGTTTATATATATTTCAGATTGAGGTATAGTTTCTACAGTTCTATCAAAGCACATTTGCATTGGGTAACTTCTCACCTCTTCATCGCTAATAAAATTAGAATAAAAATAATATTTACCAATGAAGTCTGCTATCCCCTGTTCCCATTTTATCCAAGAATTTTCAAATTCTTGACTATAAGTTCCTAAAAAACATCCAGCGTCTTTACCATATTTAACACTATTTGCTAAAAATGTTTTTGCGTTCATTGTATAGCTCAATAAATCGTCTTTGTCTTTTTGGGGAAGTAATTTTTTAAGCGTTAACCCTAAAGGTCTTCCAAGTCCGCCCCATTGCTTCATAAGTTCGGGGTCGAACCCATTTGTTTTAGTTGCTATAAGATAATAATTGTATAGTGTTCTTGCGTTTTTATTAAATTTAGCAAGAACGGAAGATACAATTAATTCCGCAGAAGTTCTTCCTCCAGTTAACAAATTCCAATTTGACACCTCTTCTGCGTTAGTTCCCGGCTGACCAGCTTCTTTGTATGGAATTATATTTCTTATAGTTACAGGTTCGAAAAGAACTCCTTTTGTAAATTTATCTTCTATAACTTTTTTTCTTGCTGGCCTCAAAAAAGTGCTTATATCATCTTGCCTATAAGTCCCTTCTATAGAAGTGCTATAATTTAATCTCAAAGCTGCTGAGGGGTTACTAGTATTTTGTTGTAAATTTTCAATTAAATCTTTAATTAAAAGTATATTTTCACCTGCTACTCCAGCTTGCAAATCTATAGCTACTATAGCGTCATTTTCAAAGTCCCAGCGATAATTATAACCATAAACATTTCCCCAAGAAGTTAAAACTTCTCTAAGAGAACCAGTAAATGATTCTTTTAAATCAGGCCTACCCCTGTTGCCCCAACCCATTATATTAATTCCCAGATAATTCTGTAAAATTAATCTTAAATCTTCAAACCCATAGACAACATTTGGAAGCTGACAATTGCTACTTACAAACTCTTCTTCCCCAATTATTATTGCTCCTCCAAGTGCGAGATTTGCCGGGTCAACATTTGTTAATGTACATTTATCATGGCGGAAGTTTACAGTGGGATTTAGATTAGCTCTAGATTGGTTGAAAAAATGTCCATAAGCTCTTGGCTCCGGAATTGGAAGTCCCGTTAAAGGGCTCACAAAGGGAAAACCCGCCGCATTGAGTTTGAATTGAGGCCAAGGATTTCTAGGGTCTTCTGGATAAAACTTTACTCCAAGCGTATTTACTTGCGCTACTGTGCTCCAAGCCACTCTTCCTGTGTTAGCGCATTTATTTATACATGATACTGGAACTGTATAATTACTTACAAAAGGATTGCTGTACGTATTATACCAAGAGGGGTCAAATCCACCTCTAGGGGTGGGCGGCATACCATTCACCCCTAAAACATTAAAGTTGGCTGGATTTGCTTGTTTATTTAAAAGAAGAATTTGTATTTTATCTAAAATGGAAGAACCATCTACATATTTTAATTTAAGCGTAGAAGAGTCTGCATTTTTTTCTTCAGAATAACTAACTAAAAAACAACTTTTAATATTTATAAAATCGCCAGATTCGCTTTGAATTCTTATGGTAACAGGAGATACGCCCTCTAAATCATTTTCTGTTATATTATAGTCGCCAGTTTCATTTATCAAATCTACATCTATAGTAGTAGCTTGCCCGCCTTGCGTGCCAACATTAATTCCAAGATTATATATAAAAGCGCCATAGGCCTTTCCCGCTGGGAAAGAGCCAATTTTGACTTGCTCCATCGTCCTTTTAGCCATTTTTTCCTTATTCCTTTAGTAACTAACGTTTAGCCCTTCATTTACTGCATTATATAAGAAAGATTCATCATTTTTCTGTACATAATGTCCAGTAGATAATAGGCTATTTTCTGATATTATTAAATAATCTTTACCTCTTTTTTGCCTTTGGCCGTTAAACCAAGCCATTTCATTTCCAAATTTATCTGAATAATTAAATAACTGCCCGCTCAAGCCAGTTATTCTTTCGTTGAACTCTTTTCTTGGTACAATAGATATCTGCCCGCTTTCAGGAATTCTACTGGCGTTTAATGTAAGAGTAAAATTGCCTCCTCCATTATCTAGGTAGTAATAGCTACCGCTTGCGCCGGAACTCATCTTTTGGCCCATAAAGTATAAGTCTTTGTTTATGTAGCTGGGATATTCAAATGGCGGATAGCTAGTGATAGTTTGCCCTGACACATAGTCTATAAATAATCTTTCTCCACTCACATAGTCATAATGGTTTGTGTCATTAAAGTTATTGCTATTTACAGTATCTTTAGTTTTTATTTTATTACTTCCACTTAATATCCAACTGCCCCCTTGAATTTCTTTAGTAGTTAAATTAAATATGCCAGACCTTCTCAGAAATCCATTTCTATAAAATAAGAAGTCCCTACCCCCAGAGTGTCCAGTTTCTAAATCAAAACTTTGTTCGGCCAAATTAAGAAAAGCTTCTTTTCCAATGTCTGAATCTTCTCCTGAATAGGCGTATATCTCAATTGAGTCAACTCCAGACTCAAAGTAATCTTTAGTGAAAATTAAATTTTCTCTTCTAAATTCACTTTTTCTTTCTTCGTCTATGAATATTTGGCCGGGGTGAGAAATTTCTGTAAATCCTGTTATTTCCCCTATCCCTGTTCTGAACTCATAAAGTTCTCCCGATAAAGGTCCCACAACTCCAGATTGGGTAAATAATTCTATATCAGGTCCACATCGTTGTTCTAAGAGTCCAGAAAATATTTCTTGGAACCCTGTTATACCTGAGCCAGTAACACCGCTAGTAAAAATTAATTCTCCCGTTATGCCAGATACAATATTTGTTAATACCTCTGTTCTTTTCCCAGATACGTCTGAAGCAATCATCATTTGTGCAAAAGACTTCTGCTGACTAACCGCCAAAGGCTCATTAAATATAATTACATCATTTATATAACCGCTAAAACCAGTATAACCAGCCTGACCAGTTTCATAAAAATCCCCAACAAAAAAATTGTCTGAAAAAGACTTATCAACCGTTCCTGAAAAAGCTTTTGGGGTAAAGAAAGTTTCAACTTTAGTATTTTCCCCATAAAAAGTATCATAAAATCCTATATCAAAAGTATTGGCTGTAGAATTTCTAGAGAAAGATAGTATGTTTCTTTTTCCTAATTCTGAATAAGAGGTAACTGTCCTCAAGTTGCCATCAGAATCAACATATTCTATGTAAGGTTTATTAGCTCCATTCAACCCCATGTTAACTCCAGATGCGTCACCCACGCCTGACATTGTTGAAAATAAAACCCTACTTACATCATGATTTCCTGTAAAGTCGTCACTTTCATACTCTACAAACACAGTATAACTTTCATTATTAAATACTGTACCTACTTCGAGTACAGTTTCTCCGTCAAAAAAACCTGAGCCAGATATTAGATTGGTATTTTTATCATCACACAAATTGTACAAGGGGATTGAAGACGCTAATACCTGACCTGAACCACCAACGCCGCTAGCTAAAGGGTCATCAAACTTTTCATTAAAAGAAGCAACTGGAAACCCTGAAGCTCCAGTTGGAAAATTAAAAGAGTACGAACCAACGACACTTGTAATATCTTGATTTAAAGAATCTAATGATTTATTTAAAACGTTAATGTTCATTTTTATCCTCGAGATTCAAATACAGGTACATAAGACTCTCCCTCTGTTAATGATAAAGCTTTAGGGGTTTTATTTACATATTTTTGAGATAAAGAGTAAGTTTGAGTTCTATTATTTTCGCTAGAGTTTTCTGATTCAACTAAGCAATTAACTGTTAAATATTTAGCTCCAAGATTTTCTAAAACTGAATTAATATAATTAAATCTGGGAGTGGCATTTTCATCACCTTCAAATGCGCCGTCAATGTAACCCAAATCTCTTATTACATTAGCAGCAACGTCAGGTTGCTCATGAGAGGTTATATCTATAGAAACCCTCTCCAAAGACTTTGATTTTATATCATAAATAACATACCAACCATTTTGATTAAATGAAGCGTTTGGCCTGTATTGATTTAATGAGGGGGCAATATTTACAGAATAAGTAATTTTATGTGGTTGCTCATTAGTGACACCTCTTTCGTCAACAGTTATGCTACTACTTTGTAAAACATCTCTATTATCAAATGTAGCGCTTAAATTGTAAGTTGCGTTATTTGAATCTTTTGAAAAAGTAAAAGATTTAGGATGAAAGTTTAAAGGAAAAGTAACTCCGAAAATTTTTGTATATATAATATTTGCTTCGTGATATAGATAACCGGGAAGTCCTCCGCTACCAACACTAGAAACTGCTGAGTCTGCACTTGTGTTTTGAGAGTCTGCTCTTACTTTTACAAGCCAATCTTCTAAGAGTTCAATTTTTTGCTCTATTGTTTGCCCCCTTGCTTTTAATGGCCCGCTTATAGACACTTCTGTTATGTCTGTCAAATCGTTATGATTGAAATCTACAGAAAAATCATGATACACATTTAAACCCATATGTTGAGTTTGGTCTGTTATAGCAGCACTGGTCCACCTTGGGTCATTATCAAATGTAGCGCTAGCCGTGTACGTTCTATTAAATTCATTCTCTTCGAGAGTAAAGTTTAAAGGAGAATCGTTTAACCCAAAATCAGCGCCCGCTCTACGAACAGCTTCGTTAAATAATTCGTCAGCAGTGGGTTGGTTAGGCATGGTTGTATTGTGTCCACCTTGCCTTGTTAAGTTAACCGACACTGTATCAATGTCGTTTGCAGCCGCTCTATCTACACTTACGCTATATGTATCAATTGCTACATATTGCCCTCTGTTTGTTGTTCCGTCTGAATTTGTATTTCTGAGCCTATATTGCCTAGTTAAACCATAGGTCTCTTTCATCCTATCTATGGATTCGCTAGTTGAAATTAGTAGTGGGTATATATCGACAGCAGTCTCTAGACCCATCACAAATCTAGGCGATAGCTTTGTAGCTGGGTCCCAATCGCCAAACGATTCGATGTAAGTTTTTGCGTTTTCGAGTCCAGAAGTTCTTACTCCTTCCGTTGTTGTAGGAACGCCTTGAGCTGATAGCTCCCAAGTTATATTTATGACACCGTCATCCCCCTCGGAAAAGCTGATTGTTTCGCTTGGATTTATTATTCCATTTTTTCCGCTTTCAAAATGGTCATAATAAGATAAATTTATAGTATATTCTACTAGACCGTCCAATACCCCTTCAGCTAAATCTAAAGATTCAAATTTACAATCTTCCACTGAAAAAATTGAAGTTAGCGCATCTGGCGTTTCGCCCTCTTCAATTATCTCAAATTTTTTGAAGCCATTTAGAAACTTGCCAATTAAGTGGTCAACATCCCCAAGCAAAGCGCTCATTCCATTGCCAGTTATTTGCCCTTGTAATGAAATGCTACCTTTTTGAACGTGCCTAGCCCCGTAGGCAACCATCTCTTTAGAAAGGGAGACAAAAGGAACGGGGTGCGTGCGTAATACTGTTGCCCCATCTACGTCAAGAACTTGATTAATATTCTTGTCATTATAAAATATTGTTACATCACCTTGCGCCATATTTAAACCCTATACCTTTTTGGCTTAATAGTATTATTAGCCCCATTAGTATCTACACTAGCCATAGTAAACGAGGCCTGTAAATTTAAAGAAATTTGTCCCGTTTCTGAATTAAAGCTATAATTATAATCACTTATAAAAATATCATTTACTATGTACTGCGCGTAACTAAGGGGAATTGTTTTTACTTTAGTCAGAGCAATGTTCTTAAGAAAGAAAATAGCTTCGCTTTCTTCCGATAAATCAGGTGGATTTGTTAAATAATTACCGTCTCTAACTCTTTGTGCAGTTATTGACACATCTCTAGTTCCCACCGTTGTTTGTTTTCTTGTTTGTATTATTTCTCCATTGTTTGGAATAAAATAAGGGCGCTTGATTAAACTAGGAGTACTGTCAGAATGCTCTACAGTTACCGAATGTAATCCAAAAGCAGTAGTTTTCGCTGGGCTTAAAAAGCTACCATCGCAAGAATATTGCGCTGAATACGTAAGTAATTTTCCAAATTTTGGATAAGTTATATTATAATTAGTTCTTTTTAACACCTCATTCTTATGAGAGTAAGTTCTCCAACCCCTAACAGAATCATCTAAAACTAAATTTAAATAAGATGAAAATTCCGCACTTATTCTTGAATCTGCCTCTGTAAGCACTGATAGAACATTTGCACTGTTGTCGTATCCCTTATCGTAATCTATTGCAACATTGCCGTAAGGCCTAATAGTTCCATTTTCTGATATAGATAAAGAGCCATTTTCAAAGTCTTCATCTACGCTCAAAGAAAACTCTCTTATTCCATAAGCAGTATAGTTAGGGTTATTTGTGTATGTTATAGTATAGGTCAGGGATGTGTCATGTGGATTAAAGTTTCTTCCATAAGAAACGTATTGGGGGTACAAATCACTTGAGATGCTAATTGTTCCACCTTTATTATCCGCACTTGTTTTATCCGTGCGAGTTAAATTGCCCTGACTAGCTTTCCAAAAATTGTTACATCTTTCAAAAGAAGCTTCTACTATAGTATCTGTTTGGTTTTCTAAATTGGTAGTGTCATTTGCGTTAAATGCGTCTACTGTTCCATTTTCTGTTACTGATGCATGGCCGTCTTCACCCAAAGTTAAAGTTCTCGAATGTTGATTTGATACTCTTGTAACTTTATTGCCAAAAAGTTTAAATTTTCTAACAAAAGTAAAGTTAGCATTTACTAAATCATAAGTTTCATCAAATCTATGTTGTCCCGCTTCAGTTATTGAATTATTATAAGCAGCTATAAAGTTCGAATCATTGCCCTGTATGCTAGTGTCATTGAAATCGCTATTAATAGGAAAGTTTGGCTTACCTGCTGAATTCATTACTACCGTTGCTAAATTTTGAGCATGAGTTATTAAATCTGCGTGGTGACCCGAAATGTACTTTACATTGAATGTATGTTGATATGAAAAAGAATCGTCTTCAGCCTTATCAAATGAAAAGTCCTCTGATATATCTTCTATGTATTGACTATCGTATTGCTGTATCAAAAAATTATCTGAAGGGTATATACCTTCTGAAGAAGAAAATTCTTCTGCAAATGCCGTTTGAATATTTTCAACCAAATCATCATATATTTCTAAAGTTACGCTATATGAAATGGACTGTATAGGGTTAGTATTTTCAGAAAAATCTAAAGATGTTATTCTCCCGCGACCAACACTTACCCCATTTATAATAAAAGTAGTTGTAAGGTTGTCGTTTGCAGTGGCAATAATATTATTAATGTCAGAAAAAGATTCAGATACCCCCACGTGGTCTGAATTGGCCCCCGCTCCTGAAGATTGACTTGTGTATCCGTTAAAATTTATAGTTTTTACCGAGCCATAATTTCCAAGCATCTCCCCAAGGTATTTTTTTGTATAAGAGAAGCCCATCGTTCTTCCATGTAAACTAAGAGAGTTTGACATGGTTGTGGGAGTATCTGTAAGTTCTTCACCAAGAATTGTAAGAACATGAGGGTTTACGCCAACAATAGTTATTGAACCAAATTCTGTAACAGGATTTGATAGTGTTAGAAAAAAGCTTTCGTTTCCTTCGGTTATGGCATCTGGATTCGCAAAAATAGTTATCGTTCCAAACGAATCTCCATCAGCAAAATTTAGAGTTCCTGTTGTTGTTGGGTAGTCTAAATCAGCAGTTGTCGAACTGTCGCTAGTAGCATAACTTACTGATGCGGTTCCTCTAGTTTTACTTCTATTTACTTTTATTGAAAAAGTACCACCCTCACCCATTGCGCTGGATGCAAATTCAAAAGATAATTCAGACGGGTCGTCATTAGTTATAGTAACTACATGAACGAGACTTGAAACACCGGCTCCCGCTTCATTTTTTATCGTTACGCTTCCGTACTGTGCAACTGCGTTTGATAAAGTCAAATTGAAGGTTTCGTTATCTTCGTTTGTAGTATCTCCATTTATCTGTATAGATATAGTTCCACTACTAACGCCGTCAGCAAAACTTAGAGTGCCACTCGTAGCAGCATAGTCTGACCCAGCCACTGCTGTTCCATCGCTAGTAGCAAAATCTATAGATGCAGTTCCATTTGTACGGTTTCTGAAAATTGTTATTGTATGTAAAAATGTTCCCGAATTGCTTTCGTTTACAGAAGATGAGTAATCAGAGGGGTATATTTCTGTTGTATCATCATCTGTTATAGTAATCGTATGAACATTATTTGAATCTATAGATATACTTCCTATTTCAGAAGTGGCGTTAGATAAAGTTAACTCAAAAGTTTCATCAGCCTCATTTAGAATGTCTGATGTTATGTTTAAAGATATGTCAACCGAACTTGCCCCATCGACAAATGTTGCCGTACCATTTACCGTTCCAAAATCAGAAGCTCCGGCAGTTACTGCCGTAGCAGCATAATCTACAGTTGCACTGCCATTAGAGTCAGTTCTTTGAATTTGTACTAAGTGCGGACTTGAACTTTCTAATACAGAAGAGGTTAAAGATGAAAAAGATATAATTGATGAATCATCATTTGTTATTGTAACTGTATGAAGCCCTGTCGCACCCAAGGAAACAGAACCGAATTGGGATGTTGGGTTGCTTAAATGTACTTTAAATGTTTCGTCATCTTCATTTGCAGAATTGCTGATTATGCTTACAGTTATATTTTTAGACGCCTCTCCGTCTGCAAAGCTTAGAACTCCATTTGTTATTGCTGTATAATCTGAACCTGCTGTAGCTGTTCCATCAGAAGTTGCATAGTCTATTGTTGCCGTTCCGTTTGTGCCGCTTCTATTGACTGCAATAGAAACGGTCCCTGCGCTTTCAGATACAGAACTGGTTGAGGAGGCGAAGGAGATTTCAGAGGCGTCATTATTTGTAATCGTAACAGTGTGCGTGCTAGTTCCTAATGCCGAACTCCCATATTGAGTTGATGGGCTAGACAAGGTTACGACAAACGTTTCATCATTTTCGTTTACAGTATCGTGAGAAATAGTTATAGATATAGTCGCGCTACTTACGCCATCTGAAAAGTTTAGCGTGCCAGATGCAGCCGTATAATCAGAGCCTGCTGTAGCTGTACCATTAGAAGTGGCATAGTTTACAGAGGCAGTGCCATTAGTTTTACTTCTAGTAGCTGTTATTGAGTGTGTAGTGCTACCCTCAGCTACTGAAGAGTTGTCTGCTGAAAATGATATTTCTGTTGTATCATTGTCTACGATTGTAACTGTATGAGTGCTAGTTCCTAAAACTGCGCTTCCATGTTCTGCCGTGGGGTTTGATAAAGTTATTGTAAAATTTTCAGCGTCTTCATTTACAGCATCATCATCTATGAGTATAGATATATTTTTGGTAGCTTCTCCGTCAGAAAAACTAAGAGTTCCGCTAGAAGAAGAAAAGTCATAGCCAACGAAAGCTGTGCCAGCACTTGTAGCAAAGTCTACTGAAGCTGTTCCAAATGAACTAGTTCTACTAACTGCTACCGTGTGAGGGCTCGTGCCTTCGGCGGCTGAAGATGTAGCAGAATCAAAAGATATACTTAAAGAATCATCATCTAAAATAGTAACAGTATGAGTTTCTCCAGAGATTGCAACGCTGCCAACTTCAGCAACTGGGTTAGATAAAATTATATTAAATGTTTGCGGTCCTTCGTAGCTGGTATCTTCAAGAATGTCTACAGATATGGTTGCGCTGCTTACACCATCTGCAAAGTTTAGTGTGCCAGATACCGCTGTATAATCAGAGCTAGCCCCTGCTGTATCATCGCTAGTGGTAAATTGAACCGAAGCTGTGCCAGTCGTGTTGTTTCTAGTAACATTTACCGTATGCGTAGTATTAGCTTCAGTAACAGAGCTTGCCCCAGAGGTAAATGATATTGTTGTTGTATCATCGTCTGTGATTGTAACTACATGAGGGTTTGTTCCAGAAATTGATATACTGCCAAATTCAGTAGTCGCACTAGATAAAGTTATATTAAACGTTTTATCGTCTTCGTTTATAGAGTCTCCAAGTATGGGTATACTTATTGTTTTGGAAGATTCTCCATTAACAAAGTTTAAAGTACCGGATGTTACGGTATAATCTGAGCCTGCCGAAGCTGTACCATTAGACGTAGCAAAAGCTACTGAAGCTGTCCCATTAGTAAGCGTTCTTCTAACTGTTACTGTATGAGGGGTCGTGCCTTCGGTGGCTGAAGATGTAGCAGAATCAAAAGATATAGTTGATGCATCATTATCGGTAATTGTAACTGTATGAAGGTTAGTTCCGGTTATTGCCACTGCTCCGTATTGAGAAGTTGGCGAAGATAAAGTAACATTAAAAGTTTCGCTATCTTCATTTATTAAATCATCTGTAATCGGAATAGTTATTGTTGCCGCCGCTTGACCATTATTAAAAGATAAAGTTCCTGAAGAGTGAGTATAATCTGAAAGCCCACTTGCAGTATCATTATTTGTAATGTAATTTACTGTTGCTGTTCCATTAGTATCGCTTCTATTTACTGTAATACTAATGCTTCCCACGCTCTCAGCCACAGTTTGCGAATTTGTATCAAAAGATATGTTTGAAACATCATTGTTAGCAATTGTAACTACATGAGGGTTGCTTCCGGTTATAGCTGTGGTTCCAAACTGGGATGTAGGATTGGTAAGGGTTACTTCAAATGTTTCATCATTTTCGTTTATAGTATCATGAGAAGTACTCACAGATATTGTTGCCGTATCTACCCCGTCTGCAAAATTTAGAGTACCACTTGAAGAAGTGTAATCGGAACCAGCAACTGCCGTTACATCGCTGGTGGCATAATCTACTGTAGCTGTTCCGTTAGTATCACTTCTTTTTACTTCAATAGAAACGGTGGTGGCGGCTTCGGTTACAGATGAGGTTGCGGTGTTGAAAAATATATTTGAAGTATCACTATCTTCATTAATTGTAACTATGTGCGTAGCGTCTGTTATTGCTGCGCTTCCAGTGTCAATAGAAACATTCGATAATGTAACTATAAACGTTTCGTTGTTTTCGTTTTTGGAATCATTGATAATCGGAATAGATATAGTACCTTCATCATTACCGGGGCCGAATGACAACTGCCCTGTTGTGGATGTATAATCAAATCCTGCTTCTGCTGTTGAATTGCTTGTGGCATAATCAACCGTTAAAGTTCCACCAGTGTTACTTCTTTTTACATTTATTGTATGAGAAGTGCCGTTTTCAGGTACGGAGGATGTTGCACTTTCAAAAAATACATTACAAGTATCATTATCTGTGATTGTAATTGTAGCGGGGTTTGTTCCTGTTATAGAGGCTGTGCCAAATTGTGATTCTGGTTTAGATAAAGTAATGAAAAAGTTTTCACTATTTTCATTTATTGAATCGTCAATGATTGGAACAGATATGGCGACAGAGCTTTCTCCGTTAGCGAAAATTGCTTTTCCACTGCTTGTTGTAAAATCTGAACCAGCTGAGGCCGTACTGCCACTTGTGGCCCAATTTACTATTGCATAACCATTAGTATGACTTCTATTTAAGTTTACTGTTACACTTCCAGCGTTTTCAGATACAGACTGACTTGGGCTAGCAAAAGATATCTCAGTATTGTCATCATTTGATATTGTAACAACGTGTACGTCTCCCCCTACTATTGAGCCAACGCTGGGGTTAGATAAGGTAATATGAAAAGTTTCGTTATTCTCGTTGATAGAATCTTCTAAAATAGTTATAGAAATAGATTTAGAACTTTCTCCTACTCCAAATGATAATTGACCGCTGGTGGCTGTATAGTCGGAGTCGGCAATCGCCGTTCCTCCCCCTGTAGCAAAGTCAATGGTTGCAGAGATAGTATCGTCTGACCTTACAACATTTACTGTATGTGTAGTGTTATTTTCTGTTACTGTCGAGCTAGCGGCCTGAAAATTTACTTTACTTGTATCTTGTGATAATATTGTAACTACATGCACATTATCACCGAACTCAGCAGTTCCAACTGAAGTTATATTAGATAAAGTTACATTAAAAGTCTCGTTTGGGTTTTCTGTAACACCATCAGATTTTATTGATACATTAATTTCAACATATGATTGGTTGTCTGCAAAATTTACAGTACCACTTTCAGCAATGTAATCTACTCCTGAGGTAGCAGTTCCTCCGCCTGTTGCATAATCAACAGAAGCTGCTCCGTTAGAATCTGTTCTACTAATTCCTATAGTGTGAGCGCTAGTTCCAGAAAGAGGTTCGACAGCTTTAGAACTAGCAACAACAAAACCAAAAGTAGAAGAGTCATCATTTGTAATCGTAACTACATGAGGGTTAGTTCCAGTTATTACGGAATTTCCATACTGAGAAGAGGCTTCAGTTAAAGTAACGTTAAAAGTTTCATCATTTTCGTTTTCAGAGTCTCCAATAATGTCTATAGATATTGTTGCTGTATCTACCCCGTCTGCAAAGCTTACTGTTCCAGTCTTTGGTGTGTAATCTACATTAGAAAGAGCAGTTACATCGCTAGTTGCAAAGGACGCAGTTGCTGTTCCATTAGAGTCGCTTCTGTTGACGGTAATGTTTAAAGTGGTGGTATCTTCTGTTATCGAAGAAGTTCCAGAGGCAAAAGAAAAATTTGATACATCATCATTAGTAATGGTTACTGTGTGAACTTTATAGTCTGGATTAATACTTATACTACCAAATTCAGCACTAGCAGAATTTAAAGTTACTGTAAAAGTTTCATCATCTTCATTTTTAGAGTCTCCAGAAATTGTTATTGCAATATCCTTAAAAGACTCTCCGTCTGCAAAGTTTAGAACTCCAGCCGCTTCCACCGTATAATCTTCACCGCCCAATGCTGTTACATCGCTTGTAGAATAATTTACTGTGGCGGTTCCGTTTGTTTTGCTTCTGTTAACTCTTATGTTGTGAGTAGTACTTGCTTCTGTTACTGAAGAACCTGTTTCTTCAAAGCTTATTACTGAAGAGTCATCATCTGTTATTGTAACTACATGCGAAATGTTAGTTCCTAAACTTGAAGTTCCATATTTTGAAGATGGATTGGATAGGGTTACAGTGAATGTTTCACTCGCCTCGTTAATTGTATCGGTTAAAATTGGAATCGATATTGTTTCTGAAGAGGTTCCATCTGCAAAGCTTACTGTGCCGCTTTTTCGGCTGTAGTCTATATCTCCAGTAGCAGTTACATCGCTAGTAGCGTAATCTACTGTCGCTGTTCCGTTGCTTTGCGTTCTAGTTACTGTTATCGTAGCGTTGCCAGCATTTTCTGAAACTGATTGAGCGACTGTTGAGAAAGAAAATTCTGTA
>CETC01011823.1_pt1 | contig 20165 bp, 29 predicted proteins | sample 326911 | NCBI WGS metagenome assembly CETC01 (sample SAMEA2622694, study PRJEB7988) | marine metagenome | isolation source: saline water (ENVO:00002010), including | reverse complement strand
AGATCATCCCATCGTTTTCTGAGATCAGGTTTCGTACTGATTTCTTTCATCAGACTGTGATATGAAACATTTGCATCCTTGGCTGCTGTCTCAACAGACTTCTTCATGTTCCCGACATTCAGATACTCATCGAATAATCGGTCCCAGAATTCTGGGTCTGCAAAGATCCTGGCCTGTCTTGCAAGCCTTGCTTTTCTGACTGGTCTACCGGCCATGCTGATCCTTGATCATTTGAATTCTTTCACCAATGAATCTCATGCATGGAACTGCCATGCTGTTTCCTAAAGCCTTGTATCTAGGTCCATCAGGACAATCCTTCGGGTCTTTGTTTCTCCATGGGATTCTTGTGTATCCCATCGGAAATCCCTGCAGTAGTTCACATTCTTCAGGCATCAGTCTTCGGACCATCATTCCTTGTCGGACTCCGTATTGTTGATGTCCACCTTTGCCAGCAGATGTGTCCAAAGTTGGTGTCACATTGTTCTCTGTTACTTGAAACCCCCCAGTAGTATTAAATGCAACAGCATTAGGTGCATCAGTCATCAGGGTCGGACTAATACCATCCTGTTCACCGACAAATGAACCCATGTTTGATTTAAAACTGATCAATGGTACATTTCCACCACCGGTTCCATACTTCGCAGTAATGGAGCTGCAGACATCACCCATTTCCTTGACCCGTGAATCTTGAGGATGATTTTCCCAAGCAATGATCGGTTGTTCTCCGATGGTGTTCAGTGTCGGTGAATGGTTATCCAGAATCTCAGCATTTGTCTGACCGGTTGCCATGCAGACCATATGTCCTTCCGTAAAATCCTGGACACTGTATCCCGGTGATCTGGCACACAATGATCCTGCAGGGTCTATGTCAATCATGGATTTGCTTTCTCCACTACTTCCTTGAGTGCTTTTTCCAGCATCTCCGGGAGTTTCTTTTGCCGTTTCTCTGCTCTTCGGAGTATCCCAGAACATGCCTTCTCCGACAGGAAATAATGCTTGGGCACATTCCCAGTTATCAGTACCTGGGACAGCGACAACAAAGACCCTCCGTCTGCGTTGGGCCACTCCATGGTATTGAGCATCCTGAACCCTCCAGGCAACGGTTCTTTTGGGTCCAGACACCACACCCGACTTTGTCCATTTTTTGAGTGGAACGTAGGGTTCACTCTCTCCGCAAAGTCCTGCCAGAAAGCATCCAAATGCGTTGTCTTTTGAACTGAGGACTCCCGGTACGTTTTCCCAGATGATCCAGTCCGGGTTGAAGAAGTCTGCAAGCTTGACGAATGTGAGTGTGAGGTTTCCCCGTTCATCACTGAGTCCTTTTCTGAGTCCTGAGACTGAGAAGGATTGACATGGTGTTCCTCCGCAAAGTAAAAAGTCATCTGATTCGGGTCCAGGTCTTGTGAAGTTCCATGATTCATAGTTCGACATATCTCCAAAGTTTGGTGTTTCGGAATAGTGGTGTTTCAGGACTGCACTTGGGAATACTTCGATCTCTGAAAATCCAATGGGTATCCAACCTAGTGGTTCAAATGCTCTTGTTGCTGCTTCGATTCCTGAACAGACACTCAAGTATTTCAATTAATCCCCCCGGCATTACATGCTTCCAGTTCTGCCATGAACCATCCTTTCAGTTCATCTAGTTTCCCGATGATTTCATCAGGCATTTCTTCAATGATTGCTGTGTGATGAAGGAAAGAAATCAGATCCCCGTAAAGGATGACTTTCCATTTGTGAGGGTATTCGTTTCTTAATCCTTCCAAGCAATATCCCAGGACTTTCATCAACACCTCTTTCTGTTCATCTGAAGATTCAGTCGCAATACTCATGGACCCCCAGAACTTTGAGTGATGATTTATCCAGGTGCAGCCCGGATTTAATGGGTCTGAGATAGACCCTGACTAGACCTTCAGGCACCCCAGATTCTCTGGTGATCTGGACATGTCTCAGACAATTGTCATTGTCATAGACTCCTGCCACCTCAAGGGCATCAATCAGGACTTTGGTGAGATTATCCAGATCAGCATCTGGACCCTTCCTTTTTGGATAATGAGCACTGATGGCCATAGCCAATTCAGTTCCATTCTTGAAGGGTTTTAGACCATGCTCTGCACGGGCTTCCATCCAGTCCAGAGTGACCTTTGAAATGTAGTCTCTGGCCTGTTTGGTTTTGACTAATCGTTTACCAACTGGTTGCCAATATCCGTTGGCACTAACCGGCCAAGGTAGATCCAGTTTGATCTCTTCCATGAGATTTTTTCAGAGATTGTTTAGCTTCTTCCATAAGCCTATGCAGCCTTGACCTTTGTTCCGGGGTCATCGGCTTGATTTTCTTTTCACCTTCGATCATCTCATACATTGGGTCCCATGTTATGGCCATGGATCTATCCCAGTCATCACCTCTTTTTCTTTCGTTGCTTCCACCTCTGACATCAGCAACAGTCGGAAACCATTTTGATGTTTTGATGTGCCTATCAAATCCATCCTGGATCTGAAGTGGTGTCAGATCTGATAATCCTGATTTCCAGAGTGCTATATCAGCCTGATCTAATTTGCCATGTTCCCGTACATGGGCTGAATAATTCTTTTCACATGCTTTCAGGCACTGAAGCAGGGTCTGAAGTGTGATGTCATTCATGATCTTCTCTTCCACACCAGATGCATTTAGGCACCATTTCAATCTTGATATAGTAGTTCATGATGATCCAAAGCATTCCTGAAATAATGCTAACTAGGATCGCTAATAGGGTCCAAACTACGATCACTGTCCAATCCATTTGACTCCTGATTTAGTTCACCAGAACAGCACTCAAAATTTGCTGAACCACAATGAGTGCAGTGATAATGACCATGACAGAACTGTAACCCGATTCTGTGACAGAACTGGCACTGTTCCTGTTCCAGGGTTTTCATTAGCTCAACATAATTTCAGGTTCTTCTTCGGGATCTCTTTTGATGAGTTCCAGAATTTCAGAGTGTCGTTCCATGACATCTGTCAACATCTTCAGTGTTCCCAGAAGTTCTTTCTGAAACTCTGGTGTCATCTGATTTTCTTTTATTTCTGCAAGTTCACCTTTGATTTCTGCAAATTGGGATTCAGTCATTGTGTTACACCTTTCTTTTTAATATTCATCCATTCCAGATCCAATGCTGATGTCATATCTCTGGATCTCTGCTGCTGTCTGGGCTTGTCTTCAATGATGTCGAATCTGATACCAATCCATTGTCGGTTCATCGATTCATTGATGACATGAACAACATCCCGGCCTTTCATGAACTGGTTCCGAATCATGGACAGTGCCCGTTGTCCTGCTTTGACACTGTTCCAGGGTTTTAAGTAGCCATCCCGGTCAGCACATTCTTCTTGCTTATAGCAGACCCACTCTGACCAGATATCTTCAAAGGTTTCTAGGTGCTGCAGTTCTTCTGGGATGATAGTTCCATCCAAGATTTCTTCTGCTGAAGGTGGTATGATTTTAGGCATATCAAATCCATTTGAAATACCCCCTCTTCCAAAGGGGGTTTGGGGGTTTTAATTATTTACTAAGTTTTTTTTTATTAATAACCCTTTATATATTATTAATAATATACCCGTGCGTGCGTAGCAGATATCACTCAGGAATCAACTCAATTTTTCGGCTCTTGAAAAGATCAATGACAGCCCGGTTTTTCTGAGCCTTTTCAGGTAGTGTTTTGAAGAACTGATCAAGTGCTGCTTTGGTCTTTTGTTCCTGGACCTTAGACTTGATAGATGACAATGAATTAGATTGGCCATCAGAATCCCCAGATCCCCCGCTATTAGCATTTTTTGATGCTTCGGTACCATCATCATCCATATCGGCTTCCTTGCCACCTGACAGGCTTAGAATCGATTCTATGCTATACCTCTTTGCGTATGTGATATTGGAACCAATTGACTGAGGATCTTGTTTGACTGGATTGAGAATGTATTCAAACTGAATAAACTGACCTGATTCATGTGCCAGTTTTGTGATCAGTTTATCACCGGTCGGCATTTGAAGAATCATCAATCCATTTTCCAGTAGTGGTCCGTTTACTTTTTTCAGAAGACCTTCCAGACTGACATATTCGTTTTTCAGAAAAGGATTGGTTGCATCATACTTTAGTATTGATCCAATCTTTAACTTTGCTTTGATCAAACTAGGCATCAGTTTTGTTATGTCAGATTGCATGTAGTTTTCAGATGGTGTCATCGTTTTCCCTTTTCATTGTAATGGTTAGAATACCTTCATGGTATGACTTTAGTTTGTTCCGTTCTTCATCATTAGTGCAGTTGCACCACTGATGATATTTATCGATGGCTTTCTTGATTTTTTCTCTGGCTTTTTCAATCCAGGAATCTTCAATCCGGTATAGTTGAACATTCCATGGCCAGTTCTTTTCACATACCAAAAAAAGAAAATCACATTCCTGTCCAGTGATGGCCTTAACACCATCGATATACCATGCAGCTTGCATATCGTATCCGTATTTGAATACATCTCTTCTGAACGATTCCGGGCTTCCTTCTCTCATGAACTTGGCATCAATGATGGTGTCGATCTGAGGAAGGAATCGGTCGAGTCTACAGCAAGCATCCACACCTAGTTCATGGTGCCAGAATCCTGAGACTTCATTGTGACCCTGAAGACCATTGGCCATCAATTTCTTGGCATAGGGGTCATTCAGGATGTTTTCTCTCCACCGCAGTGCCCGTGTGAATTCATCCTGATTCATCAATTCTTTCCCTTCGGCTGCTGCTTGCTGTTCAGCCAACCTTTTCATTTCCTTGCCTTCTTTGGTCCGTCCATCGACTTTAGGCATACAGATGTACCGGTCATGGACATCATTGAATTCTAGGACTGTTGTATGCCCCAGAGTTCCTTCCTTCAGTGCATCAGATTCTGGTCTAAGATCATTCAGTTCATTGTGGTTGATGGACCCTGTTGAATTGGGTACATAGTTTTTGATTTGAGAAGCATGAAGAAATCCAGGCATGTTCAGATAATCCTCGAATGGAAGATTATCGATGAGTGCTGGAAGTTTGTTGACAGTTTTTATGGACATGTTATTATTTTTCGTTCCTATGAAATTTGCCTTTCTGGGAATTTAAAACCCGACACTGGATTGATCATCTGGTGCCGGGTTTTTTTGTTTGGTGCAGCTTTTCCGGGGATAAGAGCATGAGAAGAACCCAGATGCTGCTTGGTCCATGGTTATTTAGTTTTCAGCACTTACCGGGTTAGGCTTAGTGCTGGGTGCTGCCACTCTGGACTGGGCTGCACGGCATTTGTAGCAATTGAAAGGTGTGAGAAAACCATTCACAACCTTCCAGAATCTTCCCAAGTTTTTGCATTGCTTACACTTAGTCATCAGCTTTTACCATCTTAGGAACAGAACCTTTGACTTTGATGTGAATCCTGGGCTTACCTTTGATCCAGGCATTCCATGCAACAATGAAATGTGCTAACCGATTGGCTTGTGAATAATGCATCCCCGTCTTGGATTGCTGAACCATCTTCACAAACAATGAATGGGTTGCAGTTCCGGGTGTTGATTTGCAGTCAGCAAATTCTTTTAAGAAATCGGTAGCAAATTCCAGGGTTGTGTCACCCAATTCATTTGCTTCCAAAAGAAAAGCTAAGAAGACTGTAACTGGGACAATTCTAAATCCCTTTTGAATTGATGATGCCCTTTCAACCAATGGTGAAACCATCGGATGTTTCTTGGCATAATTGATTGCATACTCAATTGTCTCAGATTTTGATAATTGAGTTGTTCTGTTTCCAATCCCATTTTTATTGTCATTAGTGACAGCAAAAACAGAGGATTCAGTCAACCGACCAGACTTGTATAAATAATGAAGTCTGATCCCACCTGACAAGACCTTCGGTTTTTTGTAGCCAAGAACAGTCAGTGCATCCCTAGCTGATCGACCTCTGCCAAGATCTAGTTTTTTGAAATCTTCAACTGGACAATCCTTAACAACCACAAAATCCTGAGTGGTCCCAGATTGCTTGATGGCAGCAAGTCGATGCTGTCCATCTTGAAGATGTCCGTTGGTGTCAATCCTGATCATGGATGCATTGGATGCCCACTTACCGGACTCCATATCTGCTGCATATTTATTGACAAAGCTTTGGGATAAATCCCGGTTACTTAGATTCCCTGCAAGCAGGGCACTGGCCTGATCGGGGCCAATGGATTCTGTACTGATTTGATTTGCTGCCATATTGCCTTTCTGGGATTTGACAGTTTTCAATTTGATATGCTTCAAAAGGGCATATCATCTTCTGCAGCAACCCCGTTGGCTGATGCAGTCTCACCGGCTGAAGAAATTCTCCATGCCTGGATTGTGTTGAACCACTTATCAACACCTTGTGGATCAGTCCACTTCCGACCTTTCAGATTGAATGAAACTTCAACCGGGTCATTCACTTTGTACTGATCCAGGATTCCTGTTTTGTCCTGGGTGAATTCCATTTTGATGTACTCTGGATATTCCGGTGTACCGGCTTCCACAACGAATTCACGTTTCTTGAATTTCTCTGAGATGACTTGCTCATCAAAGATTTTTTGAATCACACCACTGATCTGAAGGTTCTCCATGGATGTTTCCTTTCCGTTGTCTGAGTTGCTTCGTTGATAACCTCTTGGTATTCGGTTTGACCTTCTGCTTCCATTTCGTAAAAGGTAGGCAAACTGAATGCTTTGAACGATGGGAGTTTTTTAATTTTCCCACCTTTTTGCAGGAATGCTTCCGTAGCGACTTGAATCTTCCTTGATTCTTCCTGCTTTTCATTTGGAATCTCATTCATAACTCTGCTATCTGGTTTGCTACTTTAAGATTCTGAGCTTTGATCAGTTTGATGGCACCGGTCCTGATTCTGTCATTCAAGTCATCATCAAGCACCCGACACACATCTGTTCTGGATGTCCCAGTTTCCTTGGCAACCATCTGCAAAGTGATCCCTGCTTCCTTCATTAATGTCTTTAAAGGCATTGTCAGATTTTTTCCTTGCATATGTTGAAACCAATGTTGTAATCTTGTTTTCACTGTGTTGATGACAACTATGAAACACATTTGACACAATGTCAAAACTTTTTTTTAAAATATAAATCTAAGGGTATCGTTATGAAAGGTGATCCTGAAATCATTAAGAGATTTCAGCATCTTATGAGGGAAAGGGAAGTTACTCAGGCTGAACTAGCTGAAGCATTAGGATTTTCTAGGACTTATATCAGCAGTATCTTGGTTGGTCGGGCTGATATGTCCGGGGCTTTTTTAAAGTCTTTAGCCTTTAATGGATGGCCCATCGAATGGATTCTTACGGGCAAGAAAGATCAGTGGAAGGAACGGGCCGAAAAGGCCGAAAAGAAACTTGAGTTACTGGATTATCATGTCCAACGACTTGAAAAACTGGTTCAAAAATAATCTCTTCAAACAAGACAGAACTGAGATAAAGAAAGGCAAATATGGTAATTGAAAGGCACACAGTTAAATTCAAAATTGATCAACCAGAAAAATATAGGAACTGGACACTCTCTGGGGATCATGTGAAGCAAATCAAAGCATGTGGTGGTGATTTGATTATGTTGGCAGAAACTGAAAATGGTATCTGGAACATGGTTATTGATGTAAATAAAAACCATGAAAAACATAATGATTTAATACATATCTGCACTAGGAACGGGTTCACTTTTGAGCTTATGGGAGTCCCTGAAATTCAGGTTTTGGGTGTGACTGAAATAGTTTCAGAAATCAAAGAGGTCATTAATGCGTAGCCGATCAAGAATGCATGGCATCCTTGGATTAGCCATCCATGGAAATTTCTATAAATTCAAGGAATACCGGAAAGGGATTAGGACTAAACCGGTTACGCTTTGCAGCATCAAGGATGCCACACACACAGCAGCCGGTAGAAAAAGAAGGGAAGATCAGATTGCTGACTATCTTCAGAGGTTGATCGATCAGAAAAAAGAGGAATCTGCCAATCAAGTGTCCATGATTTCCAAGGTATCAACCGACTGGTTGACCTATGTCAGGAACACCCAGAAAACAGCAACATGGTCAGAGTATCAGACTGCATTGGAATATTACCAGGATGCCAATGATGATCATCCCATTCAGCAATTAACCCTGGACCACTGGGGGAATTTCCAGAAAGGGATGGAACTTCTGGCACCGGCAACCATTGCCAAACACCAACAAGCCTTCAAGGGCTTCCTCAGTTATGCATCTATGAAATATGAGATTCCGAAACTGGAACTCAAAAAGATTTCGGTGCCTGATAAAAAGATCAAAGATTATTCCCCGGAAGAAATCAAACGGATTGAAGAATATGTCATGGAAAGAAAGATCCAGGATCATATCAGAATTCTATTGATGCTATCTGAGACTGGTATCCGGGCCGGTGAACTTTTGAATCTGAAGCTAGAACACATCGACATTCCATCTAGAAAAATCTGGATTGTTGTAGGTGATGAATGGACACCAAAAACTGGTGTTGAGAACTGGGTTCCTATGTCAGAAAAATTAGCTGCATTTCTAGAAGGGGATCAACGTAACGAAACTGAGGTGTGGTTTCTGGACAATGGTGATGGGGGATGGGTGTATTACCATGTCGGTGCCATCGGGAATGTACTGAGAAGGATATGCAAAAGATTGGGGATCACTGGAAGGAAGCCACTCCATGCCTTCAGAGCATCTATGGCAAAGAGGGTCTATAAAAGGTTTGGGATTATTGAAGCTCAACGGATTCTAAGACATGCGAAACCGATTATGACCTGGAAGTATATCGATGAATCTGACTTCGATCTGCATGAAGTGGTGAATGCTGTATCGATCTAACGGGTCATGTACGCAATCATCACCAGACAACTAATTATAATTGCTGTCAGGATTATCTGATTGAAATTATTGTTGAAATTCAAAATAAAAACGGACTGAAAATCCGTGTGTCGGTGGTTCGATTCCACCTCTGGCCACCAAAAAACCCAGTGTTTTCAATGCTTTGTCCCCCAATCATCATCTGACACCATGTTGTAATAATTGTTGTAAAAGTTGGTACAATGGGTAAAGTCATGACATTCAATTGTCACATGACAACATCACCAATTACCCATCAAACCCTGGAATCCTCTAAGTGCTGCTTCAGGATCTTGGTCAAGTAAAGGTGCAACTGTTGCCGGTGATCGGCCTTGCCAGTGTGAAGGATCTGCCATTCTCTGTCTGTTGATTTGGTCTTGTGCCTTTAATTGCTGAATGGTTGCTCTAGTTGCCTGGGGTCCACGATTGAAAAACATTGGTGACATGGTTTCTAGTTTTCGTTCCAATCTTTTTTGAGAAAGTATGTCATCAATTTGCACCCCTGCATCAAGAGGATTCTTCCCCATACGGAATAATTCTTTTGCTCTTTCAACCATTCCAGGTCCACCTTTTAAATCTCTTTCAATCATCTGCAATGGTGCTGTTGGTGAACCTTGTAATAACTTCCCTGAAAGAATCCCACGTTTTGCAATAGTATTAAATTTCTTCATGAAGTTCTCAGCATTCTGGCCTAATACCACTCTTATTTTGTCTTGGTTTTCTAGGCTATATGCACTGATGACCTTATCCATATCCGGGGTCTTTGTGTTGTTTGCTGTTATCTTTTGATGAAGATTATGAGCAAAACCCCATCTAAAAAATTTCTTTTCTGCATCAGTCTGTAATTTTTGAAGCATCGACCTTACTGCTGTTGCTGGGATATCAGACATATTTGCATCCTTACCCAACTTAAAAGCATCAACCATTGCACCCTTTTCAGCATAAATACTTTGTGCTTTCTGGAATGCTTTCCCACCTTCACCTGATGATTTTGAGATTGATTCACCGATTGAATTTTTCAGAGTCCTGATTTGACCGGCTGCTGTTGACAATGCAGGACTTTTTGTTGAAAACTTGGTGAGTTGCTGATCAATTGCTTTCATTAATTCATGCCAGTGTAGTATTGGCTTTATTCCTTCAACTTTATCATCCCAGATTTTATAAGGTGGATGTTTTTGGACATTTTGTGAAACACCTTGCCTTACTCCGATGTTTCCTTTTGCTTCACCAAATGCCTTTCTTATAACCTTACCAACTGAATCATCCCTTTTCATGGCATGATTGATCTGGTCTGCAAGAATATTATTTTTGAATGGGATAGGATCTGCTATATCGTAAAAGGGTTGGGCTTTTGCCCTTGCAAGGTTTGTCATTTCAGTCAGGAAAACATTCTTCCCGAAATAAGGTTCCCCACTTTGCTTGTAATCCTTCACCCTTGGTGTCGGGCTTGAAGGGTCCATATTAACAACAGCCCTTCTTGCTTGCTCTTTTGCACCTTGTCCAATTCCTTCAAATGAATCTCTGGCTAATTGTGGACCAACACCCGGTGCCCTTGATGCAACTTGTGCCATACCCTGTCCTTGTGCCCCAAGCATTTCAGCAACTGTCATATTTTTCTGAAGACCCATTTCAATAATTTCATCCATGGTCTTTTCAAGATCACTGATTGGGATGTTGTCCCGTTCCATGGATCTGAGAATTGCATTTCGACCTTCTTCAGCAAGACTTTCATCTGATGGTCTTCCCCCTAGTGGTGTTGTTCCATCAGTCTTTATTGGTGGTGGACCTTGACCAGCACCACCTCCCATTTTATTTGCAATTCTACCGGCTACTTTTTCGATTAATACGTTTGCCGGTGTCATCCCAAGTCCAAACTTAGCACCAGTCCATCCACTCTCTAATGCACCCTCTATTCTTTCTTCAACACTTTCACCAAGGCTTAGTTCTGGATCAGGATCTGATGCACCTAAACCATATGTTGCACCAGCAAGTCCACCACTGGCTGCACCAACACCAAGTCTTCTGAGGGCATTTCTGAATGGTTGACCGACTTTCAATGCTAATCCGGGGAATTGTGCGATTCTTCCGATAACAAACCCAGGTAACACAAATGATCCACCGACTTCATAAGCTAATGAGGTTCCAGGATTTTCCAGTCTGAATTTTTCAATTTCATCCCGGACTGTTTGTAGTTCAGCTTCATAGGTTGTGTTGGGATCTAATGCAGCCCGAACCCCGGCTTCCAGTTCATCAGCACCCCCATATAATGCACCTTGACCAATCATCCTTAATCGGTCCACTACATCATTGATTGCATCATCAGGGTCTGAATCTGGATGCTGCCGTGTGATTCTTGCTGCAATCTCTTCATTCATCCTTGACTGTGATGTGTCTGGAATCATTTCATCGAATGCCGGTTGGCCTGGACTGAACATCTTCCTAACATCATCCAATGACATCCCTACATGTTCCTGGAATGCAGCATCAATCTGGGAATCAGTCAGACCCTTGTCTTTCAGAAGACCATAGAATTCTAGTAATTTTTCATTCATTGTCGGATTGCTTTTGGAATGAGCAGGAACCCACCGGAAGAAACCAGTTCTCTATTTTTATTGAATCGTTTTTTGTTTGCCCGGATCAATGCCTTGATATTCTCTTCGGAATATTTGATCCCTGCTGCTTGAAGAATCTTTGATGCACCATCACCTGGAAGAACCTGGACTTCGTATGCTCTTCCGGCATTGTTTCTTCGGACTTCACGTTTAAGTTTTTCAGGTTTCTTGGGACCAAGATTCAGACTGGCTGCCACTTTGGCTGCAAGTTCGGCTGCATTATCATCTTCAACTGGTCCAGGTTCTGGAACCTCAGTCACCTTGGGTGGTGGTGTTTCTGATGGTTTATTTAAAATAAGACCTGATGTTGGATCTCTTATAACTGCTTGTCTTATGATGTCTTCATTTATACCAATTGCTTTACCTAATTTTATTTGCTTATCAATATGACTATCTAAAGCAGATTTGTTTGCAATAACTGCTTGTTTTGCAACTTTAATAAATTCCAGTCTTTGGGTAGGTGTTAACAATTGCCCTGCTTCTGCTTTCTTCCACATCTGGAACAGGCTTTCTGGAATATTTAATCCTGCCTGTGCAGCAGTTTGATATTCTGTATCCCTGACAGTAGATCTTGGGTCCAATGACTTCATGAAGCTGAAAATCATAGCAACATCACCTGGACCTGAAGGTTCAGTTGACCATGCTTCCATCTGCCTATAAAGATCAACTTGAGTCTGAAGATTTTGGACAGAAGGATTCTTTTCCCATCGATCTGCCATGGTTTGCAGCCACCCTAATTTCTTTTCATCAAAATTTTCTTCAGTTTTTAAGAATTTAACATCTTGTAATTCACCATCCTGGTTTAATTTTACAATCGGTTGCTGACCTTCTGGTATTTTATAATTCGGGAAATTCTTAGTTAAAAAGTTACTTGCTTCTTCACCAATCAATGAAGATTTAAACTTCTTTGTTGTCCCACTTAAAGGCACCACTGTTTTGTATTCATTGCCTTGGGAAACAAGAACACTATCTGTGTTGGGGATCTGGGTAAAACTCAGTTTTTCAGTTGATGGAAGTTTCTGTTGAAGAATCCCAGTTGCAGCCTGATATGCACCGGCAATATCACCGGCATTTGCTTGTGCTTGAATCGATGCAATTTTTTGCTCAATACCAGTCAATGGCAAGGATCTCATCTGTTCCAAAAGATTTGGAAGTTCTGAAACCATCTGCTTTCTTCGACCTTCAAGTCTTTTTGCTTCACCCATTTCCAGACCAAATCTTTGCTTGGCCATTTCCTGATTCTGGGCTTGCATCAGACTCTGATTATAATCCTTTCTCTGTTGCTGAATCTGATTCAGTCTTTGCTGATAGGCTTGAAGACCCTGCATGGCACCCTGACCAATACCAGACATGTCACCAGGAAGTCTGGAATAAGTTGGGGTTGATAGCATCCCTAGTCCTGCAGAGAGTAGTCCCATTGATGCTGGTGATGGCCCGGTCACACCCGGTTTAGGGTTACCTTGCTCATCTAGAAGATGGTCGGGGTATCCAAGTAGTGCCATAATTAGTCCAGTAGTCCTAGTCCCATGTTCATCATTTGCAGACCAGAGTTGAATCCTTGCTTGTCAAACTTTGATCTTGGATCAGTTGTCATTGTTATTCTTTTTTGCATAGGTTCAGGCATATGCATCTGCATGTTTTGTCTGTAAAATTGCCCATAATCTGGATTGCCAGAACCTGATAATAAACCACCCATCGGATTTATTTGTCCATGAGCAAATTGATCTAATGAAATACCACCGGATGGGGAATGTGTGGACATTAAATCATCGTAAAACCCTGGTCTTCCAGCATTCATGTCCATAATGAACTGATCATTTGATTGAAATGGAATCATTCCTTGGTAACGATATCCACCTTCAATTGGGGCCATTTGGTTTGCTATGTCATAATCCAACATTTCATTCCTTTAACTCATGTTTTTGTACATTCCGTATGCACCCAGACCGGCTAATCCAAGACCAAGATTTTCCTTCATTGGATTGGTGTACATTGGTGTGTTTGATGTTGTGGTTGATCCTGATCCAGTTCCCCCGGAAAAGGCACCCAGTTTTCCGACCATGTCTGGGATGAAGTTCTGTTCAGCCTGGAACTGACCAAAATCAAAATCTCTACGGGCTTGACCTAATCCGTATTTCTTATCACCGACATTCATTAGCTGGCCATAGGCATCAAAGTATCCTGATTGATCTCTCATTTGTGGGACTGCACTGAGGTTTAATCCTTTGCCTTGTATTCCGTAACCAACATTCTGGCTTGATGCAGTCTGACCTCTTGTCATGTCAGATTCTTTTCTTCGGGCTGCTGCTTCAAATCCTTGTTGTCTTAATGCATCACCCCGTTGCATATAATCTTGGATAGCTTTCGATGCCATCGTTCCTTCTGCCAGGGCATGTCGATCACCACCAAAGGCATTGGCACCATGTGCAGCCTGACCCACTGTATTCCGACCCATCTTCAATGCATCATCTAGATCTTGTTTCCCGGCATCGATGACAGCCTGGTTGTACGGATTCATGTACTGATCAATACCAGGACCAGTCAGAAATGATCCTGCTTGAACTGTTCCGGGTTTATAAGTTCCAGCACCTGATGCAACATCATATGCCTGATCCAATCTTCCACCGGGTCCGGTGTAAGTACCAACAGTGTCAGTGATTCCTGACATTGCATCGGTTTGGTTTGCATTGAAATCTGCATATCTTGGTTCATTATATTGCTGAAATCCTGCATCAATATGACCTTGCATTTTATCAAAACCATATTGCTTGATGGCTTGTGAAGTCGGGTCTAGTTGTGTGGACTGGGTGGACTGCATGTTTTGTTCTTGTGGTCCTAGACCCAGTTGTTTGCCAATTGGGCTATTGCCTAGCATATTCAGTGCTATTGGTGCTGCTACTGATGCTGCCATTCCAACCCATGCTTCAGGAAGTCCAGTCACTGGATTGATAGATTGGAATCCACCTCTGTCTCTTTCTAATTGTGCCCGTTCTGCTGGGTTCACATGCATGAGTTCTGAATCCCCGTATCGGCCTTGGGATTTAAGTATTTCGGCTGCATTTGCCATTGGCATTGAATTAGTGAACATATTAAGAATATGGGTTTGAGGATGCTATTTTAGGTCTTCCGTTTGAATCAATTTGAGTCCCGGTCAACTCTGTTGCTGACAAGTTCCCTGAGTTATCAACTTTTATAATGAACCATTTTCCGTTTGGTGACTGAAGACAGATACTTCCTGAATCAATAAAATTATCTTTATCCAGTTTTAAGTTCTGATCATCGGCTTGCCTGATGGCATTCTGAAGATTGTTCTGAATTCCAGGCTGATAGACTTTGGTCACTGGTGGAAGATTCATCGGGCACCCCCTGCAGTAATGTCAGCCCGGATGGTGCCGACTTCCCAGTCCTGGTCGAATCCTGATTCCAACCTCCACACAAATTGCCGACCCTGCACCCTGCAATCAGTATAACCATCAGAACTGACTTCAAGGGCACTGGACTCTGTTTCAGTAGTATTCGGATTTAATCTAGTTTTAAATTTAAATCTTAAACCATTAGTTCCACTGGTCTGGTCTGTAATCATTTGAGTGATGTTTGTGATGTTCTGACCATCCCCGATTTCCATGGCACCGGTTTCGGCATAACACAAACCGATATCTGTTGTTTCACCACCAGTAACTAGATTCCGATCAACATCAGAAAGTTCTGAAACTGTTGTTGCAATTGATGCAGTCGTTCTGGCTGATGTGGATGGTGCCTGTTCATGGCTATAGATGATATTGTCATCTGCCAAGGCTATCGGATCATCATAGACACCGGCATCCTGCCATGCTGTCCGGGTTAGCTTGCCGATACTCCACCATCCTTCCTGATAGTTATATGTGATATATCGATCAATCTCTGTTGCAGATCCACTGGAATACCACCATGTGATCTCAAAAAATGAACTGTTGACTGATGCATATATTTTTGAATCCTGTACATGATTGATGTCATTGAAAACATAATCTGAGACTGAAGAAGGTAGTGGTTCAACAGATCCCTGATACATAAAGAATCCACCCTTCGACATCCAGTATGCCGTATCCCCAACAGCAGCCATGGCTTTGTTTGAGATGGCACCACATGCATCACCGATCTTTTGTCTGCCATACACAAATGGAACACCGACATGGTCAATGGCATGGACATCTGTATTGGTCCAGACAATGATCCTGGAACCAACAGATTTTGCATTCAGGATCTCACCCTGAGTTTCAAGATTAAATGATCCTGCTTGGTTTGTTGCTGTTGGTGTCCATGTTGTTAAAGATTCTGCATCAGACCATTGGACCTTTCTGGGGTCACCCCCTGCACCCAAAGCAAATAAATGCCGTTCCTTGGAAACCAGAATTGCTGAATTCGATGTTGGTGCATTCGATACTGCTGCAGCCAAGGTTCCGGTTGGATCTGTGGCAGAAGGGTCCCAAGAATAAATCTTTCCATCTGATGTTGATAATGCCACCAAAAGTTGGCCAAACGTATCAAAGACCCAATTGGATGCTTCGATGACCAGTGATGTGGTCGTAACACTTTCATTTCCGAATCTTCTGGCCCGACTCAATGTGATTGATGCACCATGGGATTCATCAACTAGGGTTGATCCACCATATGCAGCAGATCCGTTCTTTGTTCCAAGGGTCAGTTCTGTTGCACTGACTGCAGTAACCCGGTGTGAATCATTATAGGTTTTATTGTTGGCACCATTGGAAAAACCGGATGCCTGGATTTCATCACCGACTGCAAAATATTCAGTGAAGTCAACTGATCCACCGGTTGTGAATTTGTCGGTGGACCGGGTTGCTGAGATATCAGTTTTTGTTAAAGTTTTGAAAACTTCAGGTCCATTGAAATTTCCGGCACCAAAACCAGATCCTGGTTCTGCAGTATCATTTCCTGGAACAAAACCTGATGGTGTTATGTCAGCAGCAGATCCAGATAGGCTTGTGAAAATATAAAGTTTTGAAGAGGTTCCGATTGCAAGCCACTTGTCACCATCATTATCTCTCCATGCAAGCATGGCCCGACTGATTCCAGTCAGACCGGATGTTGTTGCACGGGTCCATCCACCAATCGGTTTGAGTCTACCATCCTTCCATCGGACTAGGTTGGCATCATACCATCTGCCTTTGGTCTGGTATTGGGTTCCATTACGATGAACACCCGGTGGAATATTGAATGGGACAATCTTTCCCATGGCTCAGTAGGTCCACACCCATGGTCTGGGTCTGCCATTCCCATTATCCAGGGAATCCAGATGGATGTATCTTCGATTGTGGTCACCCTTCTGATCCAAACCGATTCCTTGGATGCCATGTGCTTGTCCAATCTCAATCAGATCGAATGCATCATGCCCGGAAATCTGGATGTCGGCTGCCTTGCCGGTGGTGTGTGGTCCAGCTTTCCCGGAATGAGACACTGCTTGATTGTGTGCCATGCATCGGAATCCTGATGTCACCTTCATCGGTTTTCCAATGTCCTCCCTGATGTTTTGTAATATGTCCATGAACTCTGGGTCCATTTCACATGTTTGGCAACCGCATTTGCATTGCATTTCTGCAACACTGAAATTCGGGGTTAGTTTCATCTGAGTGCTTCAGATAATTTTTTGAAAGAATTATCAGCCATTTGGTCCACTAATTTATCGACATTTTCTTGCATGTCTTCTGGAACATGTTTTTCGATTAAGTCGGCAGTCAGATTGTTTACTGGGTCTTTGCATAAATTAAACACCAGATTTAACAGGAATGCTTCCATTGTCCTCTTCTTCTTCAGGGTTATTGGGGTCAGATGTGTCATTTGCATCACTCTTTGGATCTGAATAATAGAAAGACCCGGTCTGTGAAATTAACACTGTAAGTGCAGAAATTACCGACACCAAAAGTGTCGAAACTTTATCATCCATGTTGATCTCAGAATACATCAAACTATATATGGTGAATCCGTATATTGCTAAGATTAGCATTGCTAAAAGAAACCTAAAGTTTGCCCTTCTCAGAACTAATCTATCCTTAACTGTGATCTCTGTTTTTTGAGGTTTTTCAGATCCCTTTACAGTTGTTTTTTCAGTTATTGTTTCCATTATTGTCCACCTCTGAATCGAATGTATTCTTTCATTGCCTGGGTGTTCTGTTCCAAGGCAATTTTAACATGCAGCAATGCATCACTGCTTGACTCAACTAATTTCATGATTCGTTCATCATTTTGCTCATCACGCTGCTGCCATTGTTCACGTTCCTTGGTGGCATTCTTCAGCAACCACATGATCAAATATCCTGCTGCAATTAATGTTGCTACGGGTACCCCGATTCTTTCAATTAAAGTCAACATTAATTCAGTGTCAGGCATTTCTTTAATGGGTTGAGGTTTATAATTATAGTATTGATCTGCCGGGTTAAAATGGTGGTCCACTATTCAGGCTTTGGGTGTGCGGTTTTGACCTCCTGTCTTTTTACTTCTAAAGCATCTGCACTTTCACTCCTTCCTTCTACTACTTTTTCCCAAAGTGCTACAATTAAATCATGCTCATTAGGATAATTAGATTGTCTATTTCTAGCGTAGGCTTGATCTTGAAATTCAGCTTTAAGTTCAGCAACCTTTGCATCAATAACTTCTTTCGGGATAGTATCGGTTGGGTCTTTCCATACAATTGACTCATAAGTTTGAGTATTTTGTAACCACTTACCTTTGGCTACTGCATCCAATGCTTCTGCATAAAATTGAATTAAATTCATTATGCTATCTCCATTACAATCAATGAACAAATACAAGCATTACCAGATATGTCATCGTTATTATTGGCCCATTGTCTGTTTAATATATAACCATTTCGGCCTGAATATCCTTGTAACTTAAAAGTTTGGGCAGAACCATTATTGCTCGACTGATAACCCTGACCATTTCCATTGAACATATCCGCACTAGAATTGGGATAGGTATGTCCTCCTATAAAATTTGAAAATTGTTCGGAACCTTGGGCACGAGTTGTTGCATTACTCACTGCACTACTTGTTGTGACATTATAAAATCTAAATTTTGCTGACCAATCTTCATTTGTTCCATGAACTGTGTGACCAAAAAGTAGAAACTTACTACTTGTTGATTTAGGAACATCAGTTGTTATCGATAAATTTGGTATATCATGCCAAGTTTGTATACTATAAGTAGTAGAATTACTTTCTGTATATTCGGCATAATAAGTCTTAACAATATTGCCAGAAGCAAAAGTCGTATTACTTCCTAACGTCAGCGTAGGATTACTGCCACCTATCTTTGAATTAATTTGTGTCTGTAAAGCACTACCTGCACCACTAACATAATTCAATTCAGTTGCCGTAGCAGTGAGGTCAGTAATATCAGAAACAGTTAATGTTTCTAAACCTGTTGCGTTGTTTGCTAGGTTTGCTAAATCTCTGGATCTACTCATTATTCACTCTGCTTTGGGTATTTGTCTTTTACAGATTTTATCCGCTTTTTCCACCCATCCATATCATGATATATCTGGTCTAATTGCTCTGGGATTGGGTCGTAAGATTCAGCCCTTGACCTAGCGTAAGCCTGTTTTTCGTACTCAGTTTGGAGTTCAGCAACCTTGTCGGTTATTTCTTTGTCGCTTGGCTTTGGTCTTTCATCTTTCCAATCAAGTAATTCTAGTTTACCCCCGTATGAAATAAATTGTGCTTTAGGTACTAAGGCTTGTAATGCTTTAACTAAAAAATCTGGAGTTTGGTTCATTGTGCGATCTCCATTATAGTAAATACACTTGTACCATCATGTTGTATTGTAAGACCATCCCCATCAAAACTTGTGAAAATTACTAAAAACCTAATAGCAGTGTTTTGTGAAGCATCTACCATCTGGTTTATTGAAACTGTATGATACATAGTAGTTTCTTGAGCTAAATAACTAAAAGCGTTTGCAGTTTTATTTCCTGTTGAGCCTGATCTCGTTTTTGTCCCATTATCAGTCCCAGAGTTTGTATTATCTCTAGCAAAATACATTTCTGCCCCGTTACTTGTGGGTGTTTGAATATGCCCTCTATAATCTAATAATAATTTTGAATTTGATTTTTTAGGAGTAAATGAAAATTCATGAGCTTTAAAACCTGAAGCAAATGTTTGAGCAGTAATTGTGGGATTATTTATATCAGCACCTGAATTATCAATGTTCTTTAATTGTTGTTGTACTTGGATTATAGTACCAGCAGGAAAAGTCGTGTTACTCCCTAACGTAATCGTAGGATTATTTTGATTAACTGTGATCTGACCATCTGATGCTATTGTAATCCCTGACGTTCCGTTTGAGGCTTTAATTGCACCAACTTTTAAATCTCCAGCAATAGCGACATTATCAGACGTATCTAAAGTAATCGTTGATCCACCATCACTTGCTTTAATGACGTTTGACGAAAGTGTTAAATTCGGGACAGTAACATCACCACTAAAGGTTCCACCCGTTGCTCTTACTGCATCCGATAACGCAAAACTTCTGAATACTTTAATCTCAACAATATCGTTTTCTACTGCAGCACTAACCAAAGAAACTTGTGTGGAACTGACTGTGTAATCGGTGGTTTCTTTAAGCAGAACACCATTCAAATAAACGTGTGTTTCGTCACCACCTTCAATCACTACTGTAAAATTAGT
>CETC01058110.1_pt1 | contig 20186 bp, 20 predicted proteins | sample 326911 | NCBI WGS metagenome assembly CETC01 (sample SAMEA2622694, study PRJEB7988) | marine metagenome | isolation source: saline water (ENVO:00002010), including | reverse complement strand
ATACGAACATGGACATGATGGTTATAATGGTACAATATCTACATCAGAAGGATTCTTTATGAGAGAAGACCACCCTAGATACGGAACAAAGAAATGGGATGATTTCTATGAGAAAACATTAGATGGAACAAAGTTTTCTAATTGGAACTGTATCGAAATAAAAGGTTCTTTTCTAAAGAAACTTAAAGAAGACTATGGCTACAAAAACAAAAGAAATATAAAAGCTTTTGTATTTTGGGGATTAGCTGCAACATGAAAAAGAATATCTATGCTCATAGTATACTTTCATTAATCCTAAATGACCTAGGACAGAAAATAAATTATGAGCATAAATATGCAGACACAGACAAAGTATTATTTCATGATGGAGCACATCATGGATATATATGTGGCTTAGATGATGCTTGTGGTATTATACAAAAATATCAAAAAAGAATACGAAATAAACCATTAACAAAGGAGGTATAATGGGTTACAGGTCAGAAATAATAGCTGGAGTACCAGCTGAACGTAAAGAAGAAGCACTAGCGATAATTAATGAGTGGGATGAAGTTTCTGAAACAGATGATACATTTTATATGCATGCATATGAATGGAAATGGTATGATGCTTATGATGATGTCGCCAAGTTTAATAAGTTTATTAGTAAGCTAGAAGACGAATACCAAGGAACAGAACATAAACCATTTTTAATAGGATTAGGTGAAGATGGAGCTTGTCATACTAGACTAGGTGAACCATATGAACATGATATATATGAAACTTCATATATAGAATCACCTATTAAATGGAAATCATGGATAATTGATAAATAATCATGATAATTATAACATTGTGGGAATGGGTATTAAACTTATTTATCTTTAGTATAAGCTTAGTATTAACACTACTAAGCGTAGCAGGATTTATACTATTAATATACATTCTTAAACAACCCAAAGGAAATAGTAATGGAATTACAAAAAGCAAACACAGTATACAAAACAAACGATTATGAAATGTTCAAAAAAATGAAACATAATCGCTATGTTAGGGATCAACATGTTCAAAAGTTAAAGAAAAGTATGAAAGAAAGGTACTATCACATACCTTTAGTAGTAACTAAGGATTTTGAAATAGCTGATGGGCAGAATCGTTTTGAAGCTATAAAAAGCCTTGGTCTACCTGTCTACTTTATAGTCTTAGAAAACATTACAGTAAAAGACGTAAAGAAGATGAATATGAATCAAGAAGGATGGTCTAGAAAAGAGTGGGCTGAAAGCTATAAGTCTGAAGGACTTAACAACTATGTATATTACTTAAATATTCGTAAAGAATTTAAAGTAAGCCATACTGTAGCATTAGCACTACTAGCTAACCATACTGATGACATCATAATGCTTAGAGATTTATTTGTTCAAGGTTCAATGTTTGTAGAAGACTATGAACTTGCACGTAGAACAGCAATGAAATTAAGAGCATGTCGCAAAACCTTCAAGGGATGGAGAAAGGCTAACTTTATTTATCCTATGATATATCTCTTGAAGCAACCCTCTAAAGTATATGACCATGAGAGGTTCCTATCTAAGTTAAAGGTAGCTCCAACGCTACTAATAAATGAACTTAGTTTAACAAATAGGAAAACCGATATTATAAATGCAATTGAAAAGATTTATAATCATAGGGTCAGTACTGGAGCTAAGGTAAGACTACCAGTTGATTGGTAGTATCTATAATATAGGGGAGGTGCTATGCACTTCCCTTATATTTTTTTTACTGATCTCCGAAAAATATATCTCCTAAGTTTGGATCCCAATCTCCAAACCAATTACCTTGTTTATATATATTGTCAGGTAACCAACCTTCCCCTCTTTTAATCCAAGGTACGTTGTTTTGCAACCATCCACGAACACCCCTAACAGCTTTACGACCAGCTTCTCCACCAGTTGGTTTTGATGGCATATTATCATACTTCATTGGAAAATCGTGGTCTACTAATTGACCCCTCATACCTAGTGGCATATTTTCTAACCAAGGCTTACCAATGTTTCTTTCAAATTCAACATCTGTTGTCATTGGGTGATAAGGATGATCTTTATTGTAAATTTGTTTTAAAAATGTTTCAGCATCATCACCATATTTTTTATGAGCTTGTTTTTCAGTTGGATAAGCACCCGCTGGTAACCAACCACGTGCTGCTTTATCAGCTTTATCATAAGAAGTTAATTCTGGAACCCTACCTTTATCACCTAATGTATGACCCATAACTTCATGCCAAAATTCATGAGGTACAACATCTGAATCTCTACCAGCATATCTAGGATTAATTAATATTCTTGCTGTATCAGTAGGAGCTGTTCTTGGCGTATAATAACCACCAGTTGTTTTTGATAAATCACTTCCATGATAATGACCACCTCTTGTATTACCATAAGCATTATATGCATCATGATGCATGTTTGCATACATTTTTAATCTACCAGCATCAAATTCTTTTCTAATATCTGTAACCTTACTATCTAATCCTAAGTCATCTAAATATTTTTGACCAGCATCTTCTGGTAAGGTATTTAAAAAAGCATCAACCCAAAGAGGAGAAACTTCACTTTTTTTTAAGTATTCTGGATATGGATAATCTTTACCCTGTTTCATTTTATATGCACCATTAGCCATTATGATTCTCCTAACATTTCTTCTATTTGTTCTTGCTGCAAACCTCTACGTTCAGCTCTTCTAAGTCTACTTCTAGCTGCATTAACTGGAAGCCTAAGTGTTATTTCACCTACACGCTCTGGACTTTCAACAAGTTGTTTAATTTGTCGTATACCTCTACCAAAAGGAAACATAGTATATGCTGTATAACTACTAAACTTTTCCCAATCACCAGTCAACAATTCCCATGCTGCATCTGGTATTCTAGCAATTGGTGGCTTTAACAAGTTTAAAGCCCCTAGTTTAGAGCCAAAGAAAGCCATGTCACGTTCTCTTTTGTCTCCATATAACGAATCTGCAATAGATTGTATTGTATCTAATGGAGGTGCTAGTGCAGTATCAAAAATACTAAACATAAATGCACTACCCATTGCAAACATAAACATATCTATTGTATATATATCCTTAAATCTTTCGTATTCAGGTGTACCTTTCCTGAAACCATATAACTTAGCTTGTCTGTAAAACTCTTTACGTACTCTTATAGAGTTCCAAACAAAAAGCTTGAATCTTGATAAAACTTTACCCATAGCAGTACGCATAAAAGCAGGTCTTGCTGAGTTCTGATATAAAAATTGAGTATTCTCTATGCCACGCATAGCCATATCAAAAACAAAGTCATCTTTTATAGATAGTTCTCTACCTTCTACACCATATCTATTAATAGTTTGTATAGCATGTGCGGTAAAAGCATTTAAACGATTGACTTTTTCTGAGTGCTGCATAAAAAATGAACCATATTTTATCATAAGGTCTTTTACACCATACCTATCAATTACCTCTAATACAGTTTCTTCACCCTTACCTCTACCACTTTTCATAGCTTTAGTAATATCACGCTGTATATCTTTGATATTTACACCAGCTTTCTTTAAACCAGATGTTAAATCTGTGTTTACCTCAAATTCATTCTGTATAAAGTTGTCTATAACACCACGTTCTTCAAGATACTGAAGTAATTCTTTTTTAGTCTTAGCATATTTGCCATTGTTTAATTTAATTACTGGCTTACCATCTGCATCAGATAACAGTCTTTTATATATCTGTTTATCACTAAATGATCTAAAAAAGTTACGCACCCCTGCACTACCAGCAGTCATAGCGTTACCACTAAATATATTAGTAGCCCACGTGCCTGTATTCGCCAGTAAACTCATTAACTGATACTGAGCCTCCATTCTACCAAATTCGTGGATTTTACGGCTAAAATACTCGATTCTAGCCTCCTTATCAACAGGAGCGTTCTTTATAAAAGGTGGTTTCCATCCTTTTCTCTCATATAAGTACTCATATCCTCTCACCATACTCTCATCAGAAGTTAAATAGAACAGGTTTTTCCTGTCTCTAAGCTTTAAAGGGTCTATCCCTTCTGTCATTCTAGTATTAAAATAAGATTGATGTCCTAAAATACTTTGCATATAAAGTCTAATGTAATCAGCCCAAACTTCTGGGTAGCTTTTGTAAACACTACCATGTAATTTTAATTTTTCAGCTTTACTTACTTTATAACTTTTACTCATACCATGTAACATGTTATCAATTTCATATTGACCTTTTATTGCAGTAGCATTCTTATAATAGCCTCTAATTATTTTATCCATATAATCAGTAAGTAAAACAGGTCGTTTATCGTAACCAACCATATTAAATGCTCTGTCACGTAGTGGTGCTGGCATAGAACCCTGTTCATCAACAGTAACTTCTAGATCTTTTTCTGTAATTTTAGAAAAGTCAGCTAATAAAATATCTTTTAAAGACAGGGAATCTCCCTGTTCCATAGCTTTATTCTCCATTTTATATTGCCATTTTTGTGCATTTTCAATTGCAACTTCTTCTTTTACACCATTAGCAACGTCTTCAGCTATTCTTCTTTCTGTTTCAGTCTGTATCCATTCTTTAATTTCTCTACGTGCACCTTTATTGTATCCAAAATTCATATGGGGCATGTATTCACTATATTCAAACTTGCCTATACTTTGATAATTCTTACGATTCTTTAAACGAAAATCTTTTAAATCTTTTATATTTTTTTTACCTTGAATTAGCTTTTCTAATTTGTATTCAAATTGATAACGCTTAAATCCTTCTGTACCAATTAAATTAATAATTTCAGGAGACTCAAGATTCTTTTCTATAACATTTAATCTAAAATGTTTATGGTCAAACTGACCATCCTTATTCCATCTCATGTATTTATTTAATACACCACCTGTTTTTTTATACCAGCCATCAAAATCAGAATCTAATTCCCATTTACCTTGATTATCTGATACTTTATTTTGATACCTATCTTTAGTATAAATAAACTTATCTCCAACATGCTCAAAAAACTTAGTGACATGCTTGTCTAGTCCTTCTAGTTTTTTTAATTCCTTAACATCTGTAGGTCTATATCCCTCTTCTCTGTATCTAAATAGTTCTTTAAATAATCTATGTTGCTCTTTAGCACTAAAATTATTTAAGTAATTAGTAACAGGATCTAAGAATTTTTGACTAAAGTTTTTATCTTTAGTAATATGCATTTCTGCTCTTTGCCAATATTTACCTATTGAACCAATAGGAGAAGTAAAATGATAAACAGGTTGCCATTCTAACCCCTTACTAGTCTTAACTAAACCATGATAAGCATAGTATGGTTTAAACATACCCTTACTAGAAAGCTTTTCATCAACAAAACGTGGGTCTAGGTGCCAGTATTTGAGCTTAAACTTCAATCCATAGGGGTCTCTTATACCTTCTATGTATTTATTTATAGCCATAACATCATCAAATGTTATAGTATCTGCTGACCTAGGCACACCCCCACCAGATAAAATACTAGTAAAATATTTAAACCATTCATTAAAGTTTTCAGAAAGTACCCTATGGTCTTCCATGTTTTTTCTAAACTCTTTTACTCCTTTAACCATATGGTCATTTAATGCCAGTAGGTTTAAGGCATCAGAATCTATAACCTCATTAATTGTCTCAAGCACAGGTTCATTCCTACGCTTTTCAACATCTAATTTAATCTTGACTCGATCTTCTGGTTTAGATTCTTTCATAGATGTTCTTCTAAAAGTAAGATTTATTCTAGGCTTTCTGCCCTCTGTAGCCTTTGGTACAGAATGCAGGAATTGCTCTTGAGTCTCCCCTTGCATTATTAATAAATCATTTTCTTTTAAATTAATTCTATAGTCCCTACCACCTTTTTTAATACTGTGTAGATTAAATGGTACTTCAGCACCAAAACTAACAGATGCTATAATAGGATTAGTACCTAACTCAGGTTCATTATCTGCATGTCTACCGATACTATCTTTTTCGTTCCTGTATTTATTGACAAGCACCGAATTGAATTTTACTCCAGTAATATCTTCTATCTGTCTTTTTATTGCAAGTATCTCTGGTATCCAAGGCTTAGGAGGAATTGGTTCTTTACCAGAATATGAATAATCTGTACCCTTGTCTCCATAGTATGCAGTTAACCTAGGTTCTTTCCTACCACCTATTTCACCCTGTTCCCATTCAATAGCAGCATCAAGTTTCTTCATGTCTACATTTTTAATCTTATTAATAAGATGAAGAATCTTTTTATTCTCATATTCAACAATTTTCGATTCAGGGTTTCTTCTTTCAGATATTTTAATAGGATCAACTTTTAGTTGAATGTCTTTTGTTAAGGCTCTATCATACATCTCTTCCATCTTTTGATAGTACTCACGCTTTGCTTCAAAAGGTATATTGCTAGAACCATGAATTGTTTTATTGTGATTTACCTCAGGTAAGTCTGCTTTTACATTCTTTTGTCTATACCCTGTTATAGGACTAAGTAATAAAGCATGAAAATAATCTAACAATGGCTTAGGACTTATCCCATTTTTTACTGCAAGGTCACTAAGGTCTTTGTTAGCTCTTTCTATCTTAGCCTCAAGCTCTACTATTCTTCCATCAGCTTCTTCTTTGCTTTCAGGTCTATTACGCATGAAAGCTTTTATTTTATTCTGTCTCTCTACTACCTCTGGTATTAATTTAGAAGTTATATCACCTTTAATATTTTTATCAGCTAATTCTTTATGGATTCTAATAAAATGCTTATGTAGTAATTCTATTGTACCTAATTGTCCATAGGTCTTTCCTATGCTATCTAATACTCTATTAAAATTATTTACTGCTGCAAGATTACTTATGTATCCTTGACTATTAATTAACATATTATCAATAAGGATTCCTAAATGCTTTTCAACAAATTGAGAAATTTCTTTTTCAGAATAGCTTTTTAATGCACCTGTTCTAGATATTTCTATAGGCAATCTTTCTTTTATTGTCTTATGCGATTCAATTATATCAGGAAATCTTAGGTTATTAAGATTTATTCCCATATCATACATCTTATTAACTAAGCTGGGGATAACAGTTTTTAATGCTTTATCACCATGAATTTTACTTTTAACCCAATTAATAGTATGAGCCATGTCATGTAAACTCATAGAATCTTTTACATATAAATCTGATATTCTATATACAGCATTTTCTTTAGAGTTTCTATCTCTAGTAACTCTATATCTAACATCGTTAATACTAGTATTAGCAGTTTCTCCAATTTCTAATCCAATAGAGTCTATAAAATCTAACGGAACAAAGAATTTGTTTTTTAAAGTCTTCTTACCAAACGTATCTGTTTTATAAATAAAGTCTTTTATTTTTTTTATACTTAAACTTTTAGGAGTAGAAAGAGGCTTTGCTACATTAATAGCATCTCTTATTGCAGCTAAATGAGACTTGTTTCCCCATTCATTTATTTCTTTATATCCAAAATATCTATCACCATCTAGGTTAGAACCCATAACCTTTTCACCAGTAGTCTTACTATATACTTCTGTTTTAAAAGCAGAATCAAATAACATCCTTCTAAAATTAGGATAATCAATAACTGTTGGGTCATTACTTGCATCAGCAGATTTATTAACAATAAGTGTACCTAAGTCTCTAAAGTATTGATCCCTTGTTTGTCCATTAACAAGACCATCTTTTAAACTAACTGTGGCTTCATATTCTTTACCATTTACTCCTTTAAATGAAAAGGAATAATTACCACCATTTAATTTGACATAATCAATCCAGTTCTGCATTACTATCTTTGCAGAAAGACCATAGCCTAAACCACCCTTGCCTTTATTTGAACCCTCTGCTACTTTATGTCTATAAGCTGGGGAAAATAAAAAGCTTCTAAAATATATATCATTACCTTCTTTATAACCTTTATCTCCCTTTTGTAACTTATATCCCTTGTATCTCTGTATTTCATTTTCTGAAATATTAGGATCAGTAAATTCTTTTTCTAACCTATCTCTATACTCACCCTTTAAATGTGCTCTTTCACTAGCAACATCTTTAAATTTTTTAGTTAACTTATTAGAGAATCCTTGGAATATCTTAATACTGTCTGAGTCTTTATCTGCTCCACCAAGATATACGTTGTCTTTGTGGTGGGTAAAGGATCCAGCACCTCTCTGCCCCGTAAAACCCCTAAAACGTAAGACACGTGTACCAGACATGCTGTCAGCAGGAGTACGAATAGCCAAGAGATTAAATGTCGTATTCCACTTTGCCACGTCAGGTTTTGACATCCCCTTATTATGGGATTTGCGATACTGCACCCAAGCTTCGCCCAACGTGACTGGCTCGTTCCTAATATCCAAATTAGTCTGTTTAACATCTATTCCTTTTTCAAATAATATATTTATTAAATCTTTTTCTGGTATATATCTATTATTAATAGGCATATTTCTAAAAGCCTCATCAAGATATACTTCTCCTTCACGGAGATTTCTTGTTTTTTTCTTAGGGTCTATATCTACATACATCATTTGGTCAGGTGTAAATGCCTTCAACCAAGATTTACCACCATGTTCTATATATGGATTAGAGAACCTACGAACAAGATACTTTTTGTATGCATTATGCCAATTGTCTTTAAATAAAACATTACGAACAAGATATGTATCACGCATAGCCTCTGATAATAATTTATTTGTAGCATGGAACTGTTTATAATCTGCATTTGCATCAAACTCAAAGTCCATATCAAAGAAACCTTCCTTATCTAGCTTGTTTAGTTTATCCATAAACAAACGAGTTATCTTTGGTTCCTTGTTTTTTAAAACATAATCACGAACAAACTCAAAAGGTATTTCCATTACCCCAAGGTCATGCTCATTCATTAACTTTATAAAACCCTTTACATCTTTTCCCTCTGTCTTTTCAAAAGCCCTAACAAGCTCCCTACCCCTAGCTGAACCAGCTAATGATGGTTCTATTACTTCTTTAAAATATTCTTTTGCAAATTCAGGAGCTTGTATTTCATTTGACTGACCATATAACTGTATAGGTATTTCCTCACCTTTAATAGCCTTTACTACATTTTCAAACGTACCTGTACTTAATTGTAAATTATCTATAGGAAATTCATATATCTTTAATGGGTCTCTATTAAATAATTCTATTTGAGGTTTTTTAGTACCCCCTGTAGTCTCATACCAACCTTTTTTATACCCTATATCACTTGTTTGATGTTCACCCCTTAGCTTTGCAGAACTATCAAAAACAAGAAAGTCTACATTATTGGCTTCCATAAACTTATCCCAAACCTCATTAGCACGCTGTCCATTTGATTTAGTAGCAAATGTTCCAAGATTAGTAGCACCAACTAATACTGGCTTGTAATGACCAGATTTAGGATCAAGTCCTATTGCATGTGCCCCCGCATCATAAAAAGCTTTTCTTATTATAATACCACCATCTGTATCACTAGATTCTTTTTCTTGATGTTTTGGTGCTGTGGTATTTATATCTTTTATAATTACTACACGCATTAATCCATCAGGATTTGTTTTCTTAAAACTTAAAGGTGACAATGGAGTCATTCTATTAGAAAGTAACTGCATACGCTTATTAAAATCAGCAACGCTTTTACCATATCCCTTACCTAGTAATCTGTGTAATTGATTTAAGTTAGGTGCATTAGGGTCTACTAATTTATTATTAGCAGCATGATGCATTACGTTAGAAATCCACTTACGCTCATGGTTACTATTCTCACCAAAAACACTTTTCTCAACTCTCTCTGAATGCTCATAAGATTTACGTATTGCCAATAATTTTACATTATCTCCCTGTGATAAAGCTTCAAATATCATTTCTTTTGTAAGCTGTATATTGCCTAAGCTATCTGCATAGTTAGCAGTCATTAAGAAGTCTTTATCTTTAACACCACTATATATGTACTTGCCAGATTCATTTAATGCGTTCTGTACTAGCTTTAATCTGGCTGGACTTAGTTCAAATTTTACATTAGAACCATCAATTCTATTTTTTAATATTTTAAATGGCTTACCATTTTCATCAATTCCATGAGTAAGAAATCTAAATCCCTTACCATAACCAATATATTCTAATGGTAGCTTATGGTATCTTTCCCCTATAGATACAGCACCTACTTGTTGATTATCTGCTGTTTCTACAGTAGCATATGTCTTACCATTACGCTTAGATAGTTTAATATAATGTACTTTTTGTAAGGGCTCGACATCACTATGCCAATGTTGTCTTAGTTTTCTTTCATGTTTTTTAAATACTTTATCACCAAGAATGTTTTTCATTCTTTCTATAAAAACTTCTACTTGTGGATCTTGACCCTTTTTACCTAAACTTGCACTACGTGCCCCTTCCACAGCATCAGTAAAAGACTTTATATTTGTAAAAATATCTTTTTCTATATCGTTATACATACGTTCAGATAATTGATTAACACGATTCCTCTTTAATACAACATCATCTGTAAAGTCAGATTGCTGACTATTATATAACGCTTCTGAATTACTTATAGCATCCTGTATTCTCTCTATTAATCTAGTATCTATAGTATCCCTTGCTTTCTTTCTGTAATAAGAATGAATATCTTGTTCTTTAAAACTTTTTTCAGTCTTATTATAGTAATCTACAGCACGGTCTCTCCATTTGTATTCAGGAAAATGATGCTCTAAATAACCTAATGCTGAACCAGTAGAGCCTTTTAAACCCTCTGAGTTCTTAAAAGAAGGCATAGGGTGTTCTTCTATTATATATTTTCTAGTTTTTTTACTTAAATATTTAAAGTCTCTAGCAAGTTCTGGGTCTACTATATCTCGTATATCCCTAGAAAATCTTCCCTCTCCTTGCTTTTCTCCCAGCAGCCACTTACCAGCAGCAGCTTCATGTGCAGGTCTAGTATTATATCCAAAGAAACCACCTAGTAAATATTCATATATCTGCATTTCCGTAGGGTCACCACGTAATGTAGATGGGATTCCCATAAACATTGATGCAACACCAGCTCTAAGTCTTTTGTTAGCAGTATCTATTTGAGCAGGAGTACCCTTATATAGTTTACCTACTGATACAAAATTACCTATACCACCGAATGCACCACCTGCTATAGCACCACCAACAAATGCATCAGCCATTATATCCTTACCCTTCCATACAGAACTAACAGCACTAGCAACACCAAGACCTAATGCTTCTTCAGTAATAGCTCTTGTCTTTGCACCTTTACGTAAAAAATCTAATGTTTCTAGTTTAGATTTATTTAAACTAACATCCATTAATTTTTTAGTACCCCTAGATGCAATCATTGGAACTGCCATAGCATCTAAAGTATCTATACCAGATTGTATGGCTTTATAGAATCCTGTATTGCCAAATGGTTTTCTAAGAAGAGACAATGGAGCTTTCATAATAGCTGGAGCAAACCCAGCAAGATGCCCCAATTGTCTAAAGATTGCTTCTCCAGTATTGCGTGGTTCTTTAGGGATGAGATCAAATGTAGTTAATCCCTCAATAAACCCAGCTTGAGCCTGTTGCAATCCTCTTCTTAAACTAAAATCAGATTGCATTCTTTTGAATCTTATCTGATTAATTTCAGCAAGGTATTCTAGTTCATCTAACTGATCGTCAGAGAACATATCAGGGTTAGCCCTGTATGTGTTGATTAGGCTTTTTACTTTATAGCCTTCGTAACTAGCCAATTCTAGTCGCCGAATCCACCCATCATATAATCAGCTCCACCTATTGCTGTAGCACCACCAGCACCAGCTAATAACATTTGTGCTTGTTCTAAGCCAATGTTTAGTCTAGCAGCTAATTGAGCAGCAGCATCTGAAGCAGCCCTAGTTCCACCACGTACTAATTCTGGAGCCAGTCTTCTTGCACCTGCAACACCTCTAACACCAAGGTCTCTAGCACCTCTGGCACCTCTAATTGCTAAATCTCTAGCACCTCTAACACCCCTAGCACCTTCATATCTTGCTCTATGATATAATGGACTTCCAGCTAGTCTATCTCTAGCACGACCTATAGCTTGTCTAGGATTCTGCATACCATATCTAAGATTATGATAGGCAGGACTTTTAGCTAATATGTCTGCACCTTTACCACCAATATTTCTACCTTGTTGGCTCATTTTTTGAGCTATCTGTCTTATTCTATCTTTTGGATTAACACTAGTACCCATATTCCAAACACCTCTAGCACCTTTTGCAGCTAGTCCTAAACTACCACCAAATCCAGCTATAGTTCCTAGTCCACTTGCAAATTGGTCTAAACCAGTTTCACCATAGACAGACTCACCTCTTGATTGTGGCTCCCATTGGTCAGGCATTAGCAATCCTAATGTCATCATATCAAGAGCACTATAAGCACCCTTTGCTAAAGGTCTTGACTCTTTTCTAAAGTGCTGACCCATTTGTTTTGCCATCATTGCAATAGCTTCTGCCTCATTATCGTTATAACGATTAGGGTTTCTATTGTAATCTATTAACAATGACCTCATTTGATCTCTGTTCATTTTATTCTCCTGTTATTCTAAATTACCAATTTATATCTGTTGCTTCTAATAAATTCATTGGAGTAGCAGCAGGATATTGAGTATTTATTATATTAGTTAATTCTGGATACCATTTAGTTATATGATCTGTGGCTCTTGGTTCATCTGGAATAAGGTGTCTACCAGCTTCTCTTGACCCACGTTCTGCTGCAGACTCAGTAAGAGGATTAGCATCAACCATCCATTGCATAAACCTATACCAAGGTGTTGCTCCATCAAGGTTTTCAGCCTGATTTCTCCTTCTCATAAAATCTACTTCATCTTCTTTCTTTTTTTGCTTTGCTTCAATAAAGCTACCTAATTCATCAAACATCTTATTTCTTTTATCCCAGTCTGTTTGCATCCTGCCTTCTCTAGCTTGATTTATAGCTAAATTACCTTCATTTACAGCAGCCTGTCTTTCATTTACACTAGCTTTTCTAGCTCCAAGAACAGCATCTAATAAACTTCTACTTCCTTCAGAACTATAACCTGTCCAGCGTTGTTGCATTTGTGGTACTATCATATTATTCTCCTAAGTTGTTTTGTTCATTCCTAAGAATGACCCACCTAAATTAAACAAGTTATTACTCATATTGTTTCTCCAAGATGATTGTGCATTTTGATTCTGAACTTGTTGATTGTATTGTGCTTGTTTTAAATACTGATTATAAGTATTCTGATTTTGTGTATTAAATTGCTGATTAGCTAAAGCTCTTTGGTCTATTCCACTAGCAAATTGTCCACCTTGACCATAAGCTTGTGTAGCCATTTGACCAAACTGACCAGCCATACCAAGAGAAGTATTCATAATACCTTGCATACCCTGAGCATATTGATCTCCTGCTTGTCTATTAGTTACAGCATCATATACATTACCCATTCCCATAACACCTCTAGCTGCCATTGCTGCATTCATATTGCCAATAGTTTGCTGTCTCATGTCTCCTACATTCTGTCTAAGGTTCTGAAACATTCTTTGATTATAAGAACCACTTGGATTTATCATATCTTGATAAGTATTTCTAAAATCTTTTCCTAGTCCAAAACTATTCTTTATACTTTGAGTTAAAAGTGGATTAGTTTGATAATCACTCTTTGATAAATCAAAACTAAAGTCCTGATTTATATTCTCAGGCTTATTCATAGCCCCTGTTAACAAACCCATTCCAGCTGACGCTATTCCTAGATACGGACTTGCTGCTGTTAAAAAACTACTCATATTAAAATTACTCCCTGTTGGTTGATTAGCTACTACATTTCCAGAAAAACCTGCCATAAGAGGAGAATTGTATGTACCTCTTATTAAATTTGGTTGCTGACCTGTTGGATCTGGAACACTTAATTGAGATCCTTGATTTACATAATTAGGCATACTCTAATCCTTATTTAATGTTAATGACGTCTTAGCCCAGCCTTCGCTAGTTCGACCTTGTATTTCATAAGATGTGCCACTATTAGACCTAACTATCCTAATGTCACCTTCTTTACCTGATGACTCTTCTTTATCAATAATAGTTTCTCTATTATTTACTGCACTAATAAGCTCGTTTAAATCATCATAAATCTTATCTACGACTCTTTGTAGATTATTATCATTTATTTTTTGTGAACGCTTTTTACTTATCATGACATACTCTTTGTTTTTTTAAGTTTTCTATAAACAATTCTTAATGCATCAATAATTGAAGTTGAATCATTTACATCTACTTTTATTTGAAGATGTCTAGCTTTTGTAGGGGTACTTAAAGCAGCATAAGAAGAACTATTTTCTGCTGTATTTACTGTAATGGTAGGAGTAGAATCTTCAGAAAGAGCCTCTACTTTAAAAAACTTTTTATCTACTGTTGAGTCACCCATTGTAAATTTTTTACTATACCACTTAAAATTAGATTTTCTTGTATCATTTTTAGGGTCAAATGGTTGTATTAATCCGTGTTCTGTATCTGAGATTAAAACTTGATTATTTTTACCCACTATAGAACTATAAACTCCATAAATTCCATAGCCACCGCTTAATCCATTCTCTCTAGTCCATACATCCCATCTATTTTTTGGAACAGTATATACTAAAGTATGAGGAAAATATTGACTACTATTTTTTCGAGTGTAAAAAAAATAAAAAGACTTTCTAAATCCATCATATGCAACAAGAATATTATCGTAATAAGAAGAATCGCTAAAAGAAGTTAAATACTCCATAGAACTATATCTTGATTCAAGATCATCGTGTTGTTCTGAATATTTTATTTGTTGAGCAATATCATTTATTGATTTTCCATCATAATAATAAATACTACTATAATCCATCCAACACATGCCAATATCAGACACAACTACAGAATTTTGATTTCTACATCCTATACCTTCTAAAGTATCTTCTATATACATACCATCAGGATTTATTACATATATACTATTTTCTGAAAAAGCATATAGCCTACCATTAAAAGATTCTAATGCTACTGGTTTACTTGGTAGTAATAAAAAATCTTTAGCCCAATTAAATTGGTCAAAATTAAATGGTCTTGATTTAAATATATAATTTGTAGCATTATCTATATCTTCATGAGAACAGTCTGAGATATATAGATAATTATTTATTTTAGCACTTAATCCATATTTAGGTAAGGTATTAATTACAGCTTCTGATATACCAGTTCTTGATTCATAAGAAGCGTAAGATGCTCCATGATCAATTATGGTTTTTGTATAATAATTACCCCAATCTGGATTACTAGTATTAGTATCTGTTACTTGCCACCCGTTTTTTAATGAAACACTTTTTACTAATCTAAAAAAAGATGATGGCTGTTCAGCATCATTTACTCCCGTATCAGACCTGTAAATATTAATATGTGTTACTCTTTTACTTAATCCCGATGGATATATATCTATTTTTATATTTAAAGAATCTTCCCCAATACTAGTGTGGTCTAAAAACTCCCAAGATGATAATGGAGATTCTTGATAACCATCATATAGAAAAGATGTTGCATAAAAATAATCTTTACCAGTATCTATACTTCCAGCTACAGATGAGTTATCTGTAATTGTGAAATCAACCTCACCTGATAACTTTATAGAGATTGCTCCACCTGTAGATGTCCCCCACCTTGCTTGACCAGCACTAGAAAATATATTATACGTACCAGATGTTTCATCACCAATAGCAGCTTCAATGTCTTGATTTGAAGCTGATACAGTTCTACCTAAAACTGCTGTATTTACTCCAGTAACTGAAGGTTTAGAAACTCTTTGAAGATCTGAATTAGTACTTGCAGAACCTTTTGATATAAAATTTAAATAAGTGCTATTAGAAGTACTTTTAGTTAAATACGTTTCATTGTAAGCACTATCAAAATCAGCGTGATACGCAAAAACAGTTCCAGCTCCACTATTACTTGTTAATTTATCACCTGAAGAGTTATCAAATTTAACAAGCATTAAAAAATACATTATATTCCCATATGATGTTCCACCACCACCAGAATAATATCCTAAATAATTTCCAGCACTACTACCATAATGCCATCTTACATTTGCAGCACTATCTGCTTTAACTACATGTGCGGTTAGACCTATATAATTAGTACTCCCAGAAGGAATCATTAAAGGTAACTTTGTAGTTCTAAATTTTACTTCACATTCTATTCCAGTTTCACTAGCGTGATCTGTAGTTATAAGTGCCCAATCTCCTGTTGTTGGAGTACCACCTGAAGCACCAGCCCAAGGAGTTCTATCTTCTACAGCTTGAGATGATGAACTTGTTGTTAGATTAGCAGTAGCTACATTCCACAAAACTGAAACAGCAGCATTATTATGTCCTTTTGCTAACCATAAATAATCCCCTTGTTCTGCGATGTCAGTAACACTAGTATCTCCCGTAAAGTTAGACAATGGTCTAGTAGATAATATATCCATATTATCTGGGTCAATTTTTAATATCGTCAAATCATTAGATATTTCATCCGCTACCCATAAATTTCCATCACTAGCTAAACACATTGCTTTTGTTTTTGTAAAAAAATAATCAGATCTCTTTACTAATTTTCCAGTAGAAACATCAAATTTGTAAACATATGTTCCGTTTTCTTTTATAGTGTAACAAAAGTTATTACTAGAATCATTTACTACAGTATGCATATTAGAAAATGGACTAGGTGCTCTTAATTCTGCATTATCTACTTGTAACCCACTAGGAGTGCTTCCTCCAAATTGTTTGTGTGGTATAATACCAACCCATTTAGGGTCTCTTGTTTTTCCAAGACCCATATGTACTTCTTTGTTATTCACTTGTTGAGCTGCAATACTAGTATCGGTACCAAAAGTACCAGATTCTAAAGTTGTTACACTAGAAGGAGTGCCGTAGACATCATCTATTTTTTTTATATCAAAATCAGACCTATCCACATAAACTAGTCTATATGTTCCATCATCATTTATCATTGACATTCTTCTAGTATCTACTCCTGCTTTTATAGCAGTAGCATCTTCTTGTATTGCTTGTAAAGAACCAGCTTGTCCATAAGGGTCTATATTCTCACTATATACTGCTGCATCATCTGGAATGTCTCTATCATCTGGATTATAAACATTACCAGATTCAAATCTATTTATTTCAAATAATTCTTTAGGCACTAATTAATTTCCCGTTATATGTTGTATAGCCATTACTTATTGTATGTACCATAAGATTAAAATTTCCATTAGTCATAATGTCTACTACTCCCACATTATGACTCCAATTAGTAGGTCTACCTTTTAAATAACTCTTTGTCATATCAGTTAAACATCCCATTGAATGTGCCATGTGTGCTCCATCAATGTGTTGGATGGTTGCTTTTTGGCAGTCATGAGTGTGCCCGTAGATAACGTTGCATCCCAATTGTAAGGCATGAGTTCTTGCGTGGGAGACACCCATGTAATGCCCCCCGTGATATGCGTAGAGTTTGCTTCCAAGTACTCTAAATACTTCTCCATATTTATGCCATTCATATCCTCTCTCATCAAACTTAAATGCTTTTCTTGAACCATATTGTGTTAAGTACGGATTTTCTTCGACAAAGTTGTCAAACCAGAGTTCGTGATTTCCTTGTGCAAAAATCTTCTTCTTGCATTGTATTCTACGTAAAACTTCATCAATCTCATCAAGTCCTTTATTTCCCGCCTCAATTTCTTTTTTTATTGCTGGTAATTGGTACTCAAGAGGTGGTCTTTTTTTCTTAGACCATTGCCAATGTGATACCGATTCACCATCAATAGTGTCTCCTAATAGCAGAAACGCTGTAGGTTTTACTTCTTCTAGTACATTTAATGCACATGCAAATGCCTTCTTATCATGATTTGGGAAGTGAATGTCTGGAAAGACAACCACTCTTTCTTTTATAGTCATTCATCATCCTCTAATTTCTACATGAACTAAGTCATCAAAAGAGTTATCTTTTATTTCGCCGTCACTATCCCAGTCGCCTCCCCAGCGAATATTGACTCCCATTTGTTTTCCTATGCCTCTAACCATTCCACCCATATAGTGAAACCGTTCTCTATCTTCCCAATCAATTGGGTAGGGAGCTAAGTCAACTGCTTTTCCTTCTAAGTGTTTACTGTACTTTGTCTTTGACTTTCCTTGAGCTACCAGTTCTATTTGTCTAGCCTCTGTTCTCAAGCCCTCAATAATAGTAACATCCATTATCTTTATCAGCTCATTCAGAACATTTACGAGTTCTGGCTTAACTCCCTTTAATCTTTCTTTAGATCTTTTTCCAAATCTAGGCATTAGAATTTCCAAACAAGTTTAACTGCAGCAGATAGTACATCCATACATTCTTTTGCAATAGCTTGTTGTTCTGCTTTACTTATCTTACCATCTTTAGATGCTTCATGGTATTTCTCAGCTACTTCCTTAATCTCTTTCAAGATTATTCTATACTTAGTAGCTACCATAGTAGCCATACCACCAAGTATTATTGCAAGTAAGTATGCTGCGTTTTCTAAGTTTAACCAGTCCATTTAAGACTCCTTTATCTTTTTTGTTTTTAAATATAAATAATAAATTTGTATTGCAAACATAATACACATTAGGATACCTGATATAATATCTGTCCAGTAAACCACACCTAAGCTCGTGCTTATTCCAGTAACTTTTATACTATCCATTATTTCTTAATCTTTCTACTTCTCTTTCAAGGTATTCAAGTCTTTGATTTTGTTTTATATCAGCAGGTATTTCTGCATCTTGATTAGCTTCCGCATCTTCTTCTATATCTATAATATGTTCTTCATTCATAGCTACTTGATATTCTAAAAACGATATACGAGCATTTAATTGACTGTATCCCCACACTAACATAACTACAAATGTAACTGCTTGTATTATCATAGGTAGGCTAATTGTCATAGAACTATTATCTGATATAGCTTTATTGTTTTCCATTTACTCTTGATAAACTTCCTTTTATTTCTGATACTTGGTTATCTAGATCATTTATTTCTTTATTTAATGCGTCAAACTTTCTATCAAGCTTATCATCTGAATGATTCCATCTATTTATAAGCTTAATAACCATACCTTCCATATTTTCTAAGGTTTCAGATTGTCCTTTATTTTCTATTTCTAAATCTTTTAATGCAGATGCTTGCTCATTACCTCTCTTATTCATGGAGTACACCATAAAAACAAACATAGCACCAACCACTCCTATCATACCTGCTTCTGAGTATATTGCTAAAAAATCAACCATTATTTACTTTTCATTGTTAAGTCAATATAAACTTTCAAATCAGACTTAATTTCTGCGTTCCACTTTTTTATCTTACCAAGTTCATTCATAATAATATCCATACGGTGCTGCAAGTTTTCGTGTTTTTCATCAAATCTTTTTAAGGTATCTTCTACCTTTTCTTTTAAGATAAATCTTACTACGCTATATAATGCAAAAGCTAAACCAACACTAAGAGAAATTGGAAATCCTAATTCTTGTATTAATGTTATAACCTCAGAAGTCATTTCTTTTTTCTTTTCCAGCTAAATGGATTTAGATTTAATTCTTTTTCAAAGAACGATATACGCTCTTCCATAGCTTCTCTTTCTTTTTGTTCTTCTTTCATGTGCTTATCGACAAGCTCTGTAATTCTGGTATCAGCAAGTTCCATTCCTCGCTCAAGTTCTGCAAGTCTATTTTCAATTCGTAAGTAGCCCAGCACAATAAAAGCAACTGCCACGATAATTTGCCCAAGCCACTTAATATTAAGACTAATACGAAAGTTATCATCAATCTTTGCCATTCCATATGACCTGTATGTCTTAGGCTTTTCACTCACTTCTTCTCTACTTTTTCCCAACGCTCATGCCTATGACACCAATTATCACCAACTAATATTCCCCCTTGAATAGTCGTTCTTATATACCAATGCTTTGTACTGTCTTGATCTGTTATAATCATAAAGTCTGTCTTAATAGAATCTGTTGGAGAAATATCTACTCCAGCTATTGCCCACCCCCCATTACAACTAGATAAAGTCATTACAATGAGAAGAATACTAATAAGCATTAGTAACCAACCACCTAGTAATATTTTTTCATTCTTTTTCAAGGCTTATAATATTTATA
>CETC01042797.1_pt1 | contig 20227 bp, 22 predicted proteins | sample 326911 | NCBI WGS metagenome assembly CETC01 (sample SAMEA2622694, study PRJEB7988) | marine metagenome | isolation source: saline water (ENVO:00002010), including | reverse complement strand
TGGGTTCAATTAGGTGGAGCTGTAAAACATCCAGAACAAGGTAAAATCATAGATATGAGTCAAGCAGTAAAAAATGATTATGGTATTAATGACGCATATTTGAAAATATATCCAATAACAGGTTATGGTAATCCTGAAGTATTGAGGCAAGTTATGGAAGTTGAAAAACCAGATGCTATACTACACTTTACAGACCCAAGATTTTGGATTTGGTTATATAATATGGAAAATGAATTAAGACAAGACATTCCTATTATGTATTACAACATTTGGGATGATATTCCAGACCCACTATACAACAAAGATTATTATAGAAGTTCAGATATGTTAATGTCAATATCAAAACAAACCTATGGTATTAACAAAAGAATACTTAAAGATTATGGATATGAAAATTGGCAACTTCAATATGTTCCTCATGGTATCAGTGCTAAACGATGTTTTAAAGTCCATCCAGATAATCAAAATTTTGTTGACTTTGAGAAAAAATATGGATTTGATAAATATAAATTTAAAATACTTTATTTAAATCGTAACATCAGAAGAAAATCTCCAGGTGATGTAGCATTAGCTTATAAACATATGATGGACAAACTTACACCTGAACAAAGAAAAGAATGTGTATTCATATGGCATGCAGCACCAAGTGATGAAAATGGAACAGATATGAGAGCAGTTTGTCAAACTCTTTTACCTGAATATCCAGTAATATTTACCTATGACATAAAGGGTGGAGGATTCACAGATGAGGAAATGAATTTTCTCTATAATTCAACAGATGTCTATATTAACTTAGCATCAAATGAAGGATTTGGATTGGGTAGTTGTGAAGCACTTCATACAGGAACACCAATCATAGTAAATGTAACTGGTGGATTACAAGACCAATGTGGATTCAAAAACGACAAAGGTGAATACTTAACTGCTGAAGATTATGTTGAGTTGAAATCTAATCACAGAGGAACTTATAAAGACCACGGAGAATGGGTTAAACCTGTGTTTCCATCAAATATATCATTAGCTGGTTCACCATTGACACCTTACATTTTTGATGACAGATGTCAGTATGAAGATGCTGGTGAAGCATTATTAGAATGGTATAATGAAGGACCTGAAGAAAGAAAAAGAAAAGGTGAAGTTGGAAGACAATTTGTTTTAAATGAAGGTAGAATGACTGGAAAACATTTATCAGATTCATTCATTAAGAATATAGATACTGCATTTAAAAATTGGAAACCACAACCTAAATATACAATGGAGGTTATTTAATGAGAAAATTAGTTATGATGTGTGGGCCATTTTCTTCGCGAAGTGGTTATGGAAATCATGCAAGAGATGTATATCGTTGTTTATATAAACTTGCAGATAAGTATGATGTAAGATGTTTAGATGTTCGTTGGGGAGATTGTCCAAGGAATGCATTAGATGAAGATACTACATTTAACAATAGTTTAAAATCTTCATTTATTAAACAAACTGAAAAAGGGTTAGAGTTAGAAAGACAACCAGATATATACATTGATGTTAGAATACCTAATGAATTTCAACAAATAGGTAAAGTTAATGTTGGTGTAACTGCTGGTGTTGAAACTAATGCTGTATCGAGTGCTTGGATAGAGGGTTGTAATAAAATGGATTTAGTAATAACGGTTTCAGAACATTCAAAGACTGGATTCACAAGTGCTAAATATGAAAAATATCAAAAGTTACCAAATGGTCAACAACAAAAAATTGGAGAGTTATCATTACAGAAACCAATAGAAGTTTTATTTGAGGGATTAGAATTAGATACTTTTTATCCAAAAAAATCTTCTGATTTATCAACACCTATTGCTAAAACATTGGATAGTATTGAGGAAAGTTTTTGTTATTTGATGGTAGGACAATGGTGTCAAGGTGGGTTCGGAGAAGATAGAAAAGACATTCCTAGGGCAATCAAAACATTTTACGAAACTTTTGCTGGTAGACCATCACCACCTGCTCTTGTTATAAAAACAAGTGGTGCTACTTTTTCAATAATGGATAAAGAAAATTGTAAATCAAAACTAAAACAGATAAAAGATGCCTTCCCTTCAGACATTAAATTACCTAATGTTTATTTTATTCATGGTAATCTATCTACTGAGGAAATGAATGAATTATATAATCATCATAAAATAAAATCATTTTATTTGACAACACACGGAGAAGGATTTGGTAGACCTCTATTGGAAGCATCATTTACTGGTCTTCCTATAATCACTTCTAATTGGAGTGGACATTTAGATTTTCTTGATACAGAACATTCAGTTTTAGTTTCTGGTGAATTAAAACAAGTGCCTCGCTCAGTTGTTTGGAAAGATATAATTATTGAAGAATCAAAATGGTTTGTAGCTGATGAAGGTAGTGTAGGTTCTGCTCTAAATTATGTTTATACTAATTATAATGAAGTTAAACAAAATGCATTAAAACTGATGAAAATAAATAGAGATAAGTTTAACACAGAAAAAATGATAGAAAAGTTTGATGAAATGTTAGATAAATTTTCAAAAGATATACCATCACAAGTAAAATTAAACTTACCTAAATTGAAAAAAGTTAACAAGACAGAACCACCTAAAGTTAAGTTACCTAAATTGAAAAAAACAGGAGCTACGGTATGATGAATAATATTGTAATAGATTGTCCTTTATGTAGCCAACATTCTTTACATATCAGAAAAAGTCCAGATATGGATTCAAGACAATGTATTAATTGTGGATTTGCTACTAATGATAATTTAAAAGGTAAAATGGAAGACAATGAAATGTATAATAAGTTTTCAGATTTTATCAAGAAACATTCAAAAGAATCAGGTGAACATATATGGTTTCCAACTATGATTAATTTACCAATAGGTAGTTTATATCCAGTTGAAAAAAATGGTGAATTAAAGTGGGCGTATGTAAAAATGGTTGACATATCAGAAGAAGAGCAAAAAGAAAATGTAGATGCGACTGGAGAACCTTTGACAAAAAAACTTGATTATGACAATCAAGAAATATTCGATGAATATATTTTTGGTCTTGCAAAAATGCGTGATGAGGCTAAGTCTGTAAATGGCTAGAACATCTGAACAGAAAGGTAGGCAAGTACCTTCAAAAACTGAAAGACAAGCATCAAAAACAAGTTTTAAAGGAAATGAAAGAAGTATAAAATGGTCCTTAGGTCAGACTCAAACAGGACAATTCATACAATTTACATATAATTCTAAACGAAGAAGAGTTTTAGTACTTTCAGAATCCTGGAGGTCCAGTAAACAAAATTCAGTTCTAACTTGTGTCGACTTAACAACACATGGTTTTGCTCCTAACAAACTTAATAGAATATTTGATATTGGAGCATTTCCAAGATTAATTAGAACTGCAGTTACAGACACAGATGGTTTTAGATTTTTTGAAATATCTCCAGAATCAGATTTAGAAAAACTTGTAAAAACAAACAAATTTTTTCAAAAAAATTATAAAACATTTTTAAGAAAAAAAATGACAGGTGTTATAAAGATGTGGAATCCAATATTTTCACCTGCTATGATTAACAAATTAAATATACAGGATATTTTATAATGAAAATAAGTTATAGTATAATGACTCATAATGAAGACGAATCTTTATTAGAATTAATACAATTTATTGCTAAACACAAAGATGAAGAAGATGAAATAGTAATTCTTGATGACTATTCAGATAATGAAAAGACAAAAGAAATACTTGATACAATGTGTTCGATGCATGACATAACTTTTGAACAGCGTGCATTAATGAAAGATTACGCTGGACAAAAAAATTACTTGACGCGTATGTGTAAAGGTTCGTATATTTTTAATATAGATGCTGATGAAAAACCAAATGAAAACTTGATACAAAATATAAAACCAATAATAGAATCTAATCCAACAATAGATTTATATTGGGTACCAAGAGTAAATACGGTGGAAGGTATAACACAAGACCACATACAACAATGGGGTTGGAATGTCAACGAAAAAGGTTGGGTGAACTTTCCAGATTATCAAGGTAGAATATGGAGAAACAGACCAAACATTATGTGGAAGAACAAAGTACACGAAGTATTAACAGGTTATAAAGAACATACATTTCTTCCAGCTGAAGAAGAGTTTTGTTTTTATCATCCTAAAGACATAGGTAGACAGGAAAAACAAAACGAATTTTATAATACAATATGATTAAAATAAAATTATTAGAAAGAGATAAACACAGAAATGAAACTACATTTCGGCCATTTATCAATGCACAAAATTCTCTAAAAGAAATTGGTATAGAACTTACTGATTCGGATGATTATGATTATGCATGGATTGGTCAAGCAAGTATTGTAGATAAAAAGAAATCATTAAAAGAATCAGTAGAAAGTGGTTTAGAGTTTTTGTCAAATATAACTGGTGATTATATGATTGTTGATGGACAAGATGCAACAAGTTTAATAGGAACTATAGATGTATTTAGAGAATCAAATGCTAAACTATTTCTTAAAAATTCATATTTAAAAGATTTTGATTTATATAAAAAAGGATGGGCTAATGGTAGAATGTATTGGGGAGAAGGAGATTATTCAGTTCCTGATATAGATGAATTGAAACCTAAAATGAAATTAACTGGATGTAATTGGTTACATACAATTCAACCACAATGGATGGATTTTACTAAAGAAAAAAAATATGATGTTTCTTGTATGTTTGGTTATCCTACAAAAGAATTAAGTTATGAACATAAAATTTGTCAAACTGGATATTATGATAAACACAGAAAAGAATTATTAGAAACACTTGGAAACAAATACAATATTGCAGGACTTAAAAATGGTGAAAGAGTTTCAGCACAGGAATATTACACTAAAATGTTTGAATCAAAAATAATTATGGCACCTCTTGGATATGGAGAAATGGCTCCAAGAGATATAGAATCTGCTGTATTTGGTAGTGTTTTAATAAAACCAGATATGAGTTATATAAATTCTAAACCTTTTATTTATGAGGATGGAGAAACTTACATTGCTTGTAAATATGATTGGTCAGATTTAAGAGAAAAAGTTGATTATGTATTAAGTAATTACAGAGAGATAAGAAACAAATTGGTTTGGAATATGAGAAATAAGTTTAGAAAAGAATATGATTCTATAAATATAGCATTACATTTATACGATGTTTTTAAAAGTTTAGATTCTGTTGAGGTGGCAAATGGATAGATTAATTTTAGGTGATGGTATGTTAGGTTCTGAATTAGTTAGACAAACTGGTTGGGATTATGTGAGTAGAAAAAAGGACGGAATAGATTTTACAGATTTTCGTTCATATCGTGACTATCTTAAAGATTATGACGAAGTAATAAATTGTATAGGATATGTAAATACTTATGATACAGACAGAACAAAACATTGGGATATTAATTATAAAGGTGTTGATACATTAGTAAGATTGTGTAATTTATTTCATCAAAAATTAATTCACATATCATCTGATTATGTTTATAGTAATTCTGTATCAAATGCTTCTGAAAATGATGTACCTGTACATTGTCGTAATTGGTATGGTTATACAAAATTACTGAGTGATGGTATTGTCCAATTAAACTCTGATAATTTCTTACTTATAAGAACCAGTTTTAAAGAAAAACCTTGTAAACATTCTAAAGGTTGGATGATAGAAGGTAATTTTGACTATGTAGATGTTATCAGTAAAAAAATAGTTGATTTAGTAAATACTGGTGTTGATGGGATTTATAATTTAGGTACCGATAAAAAAACTTTATTTGAATTAGGTAAACAAACAAATGTAAATATACAACCGACAACAGAATATATTGATGAAAGTGTTCCTGAAGATGTATCTATGAACTTAACAAAATTAAAAAGTGTTTTGTAATGAATGATTTATTAAAAAGTAGTAATATATTTAATCCACAAGCAAAAGTTATTGCTAATGTAGACAGAGTTGTAGAGTTTGTTGAAACAGGAAATACTGCACCAGTATTGATAGAAGTTGACCCAAGTAATGCATGTAATCATGCTTGTAGTTTTTGTTTATCATCATATATTCATTTTGATAAGTATAAAGGTACAGAAGCATTTTCAAGAGCAGTTATGCCAAGAGATATGTTGATGGGATTGTGTGAAGATTTTGTAAGTATGGGAGTTAGAGCTGTAAATTGGACAGGTGGTGGAGAACCTTGTTTAAATAAACATCTAAAAGAAGCAATTGCATATTGTGGTAAACATGGTATAAAACAAGGTATATTTACAAATGGTACTTTATTAGACAAAAGAGATTTATTTGAAACAATGGTTGATAATATGACTTGGGTAAGAATATCAATTGACACAGGTACAGAAGAGAGTTACAATAAAATTAGAATACCTAAAGGTGGTGCTGATTGGAACAAAATGGTTTCCAATGTAACTCAATTGATAAAAGTAAACAATGAAAAAGGTAATAAAATTGACATTGGTGTTGGATATGTTATATCACCAGATACATACACAGAGATAGTAGATTTTGCTAATTTCTTTAAGGATATCGATGTATCTTATTGTCAGTACAAACCTGAAATAATAATAAGAGAAGATGGTGGAGAACAACGAGATAAAGATTTTTGGGTAGAAAAAGTAATGCCTTTATTAGACGAAGCTAAAGAAATATTAGGTAATAAATTTCAATGTAATGGTTATAAAATTACAGATTTAACAGAAGACCCATCACTATTAGGAAGAAACTATAAAAAATGTTTAGGTTCTCAAATATCACCTTGTATTGGTGCAGATGGACACATTTATGTGTGTACGAATCATAGAGGTTGGAAACAATATAGTTATGGTTGTTTGTATGATGGTAAATCTTTTAAGGAAATTTGGGATGATTTACAATCAAGACACAAGGTTATGAATCAAATTGAAAATGTTGAGTGTTTTAAAAATTGTACGAAGTTATGTAAACCACACGAAAGTAATAAAGCAGTTTGGGAGATATGGAAGAATATGGGAGATATGGGTGATGCTGAAAAACAATCGTATGTAAGTAGTTTAATGAAACAACAAGAAGAGTTAAAAAAAGAATTAACACATCCAGAATTTATTTAAGGAAAATTTATGAAAAAAATAGTTACAATACCTGTGTTTTGTGAATCACACTTAGTGAAATATCAAATACCAAATATAATAGATACTATAAATCCTGATATAATAATCTATAACGAAGGTATGTTTCCGTCAGGTACAGAAGGAACTAAAAAAATAGATGAAGATTGGATAAAAAAATATACACTAAATGGTGAAGGTAAGAGAGGTTTTGATTATGAAGATTTAAAATCAATCATAACAGATGCTCAAGAAAAATATCCAGATGTAAATATAATATTGAATGAAATAGATTACTCAGATTGTATTGATAAAGGTGAATATGATTTTGTTGGTACAAAATGCTATGTAAAAGCAAATTCAAATTTTAAAGAATTAGGTATTGAATTAGAAGAAGGAGATTTTATATTTCCATTAGAAGGAGATACTTTTTATCATCAAGATTCTAAAGATGAAATTCAAGGCTACTTAGACCAATTAAAACCAGATAGTGGAATAAAATCTGTAGTAGTTGATTTTATACAGAATCAATATTATACTGAATGTGTGAATTGGTTACCATATAATGATTTATCAGAAACAGATGCAATGAATCCATTTACAAAGAGTAGAAGATTTTGTGTTTGTTATGGTACTGAAGAGTTTTATCATAGTGTTTTATCTGATTTTATGACACAGAAATATAATATGTTATTTCCAACAGACTTAATCACATATCATTACGCTTGGTGGAGACCAGGTAAGTTTTTAGAGTTAAGATGTGACCAATTGGAAAGAACTGATGAAAAGTGGTCAGCTTATTTATCAGGTATGGAACAAGCAAGCACTGCAGATAAAGAATTAGTTGTAGTTAGACCATGGTTTGAAAACAATAACCCAAGAAAGTTTTTAAAGAAAATAAATTTGGACCACCCTAAACATATTGTGAATCATCCAAATTATTTAAAAGAAGGAAAATAAATGAAAATAGCAATCGTATTAACAATGCATCAAAGTAAAGAAATTAGACCTAATGGTTTTGCATTAATTGACAGGTACTTAAAAAGTTTAAAAGAAAGTGTAGATTCAAGTTGGAAATATACTATATTTTTATTTGATAACACAAGTGAAGATAAATTTGATTTAGATAAATATGCTGATATGGATATCCGTTACACTTATGTTGAGGACCAAACAAAAACAGGTAACACTGGTCCATGGAACGATGGAGCACTTGCTGCTTATAATGAAGGATATGATAAGATTTATATTTCAAATGATGATTTGATTTTTAATAAATCCATTAATTATCTGTTCGGTAATACTTTAGAAGACAATGTTATTTATGGTCCTTTATGTCAAACAGGTGGGATGTTAGGTGTATCACCACAGATTTCAGATAAAGCACAACCAAATGTTATAGACATTACTGGTAAAGGTGAAGTTGATGAAATACCATCAGAAGGTTACTTATTAAATGGATTTTTATTTGGATTCACAAATAAATTTTATGAAACATATAAGAGAGAAGATGGTTATATATTTAATGCTGATGAGAAATATATTTGGAGTGCAAATGAATGTGAATTTCAATTAAGACTTTGGAAAGAAGGTGTAAAAAGTTATCTTGTAGGGCCATCTTGGATATATCACGAAAAGATTAGGGCTTGGAAATATCATTTTGGACAAAGAGTTTCTGAAGAAGATTACAATAATTTATCTGAACGAAAAAGTTTAGATTATGAACAAAACTGGAAAGAACAAATGGAAAGATTACCATTCGAGGAGGGTGTAAATGAGAATAACTAATTTAGATACTTTATCTGCAATGTTAGATAGATTAGTAACAGAAAATATTAAAAAATTCTTTTTTGAAAAGGATGGATTAGATGATAAAGTAAATCATCAGATTGAAGTTATTACTGAACTGAAAGAAAAAATATCTGAACTTTTTCACGAGTGTTATGATAATAAAGAATATAATTATAAGTCAGAAAAAAGAACTTGGAAAGATGATGATGTTGTAGAGGACATAAGTGAGTTAACTTATAATGATATTTTAGTTGGAGAATCAGATAGAGGAGTTTTAGGAGAAGTTACATCAGATAATACAAACCTCGAACATTTAAAATTTCAAGCTAAAAGAATGAGAAAAGCAAATGAAGGTAGAGCAGAAAATAAAAATAACATTGATGAAAAATTCAAAAATATAGTAGAGGGCAAGAAATGAAAATTTTAATTACAGGAGTAGCTGGTCTATTAGGTTCAAGACTTGCTGATTGGATAATTGAGAACACAGAAAATCAAGTTATTGGTATAGATAATATGAGTGGAGGATATGCAGAAAATGTTAATTCAAAAGTTATATTATACACAAGAGATTTATCTAATGATTCTATAGATGATATATTTTCAGACCACAAACCAGATATAGTTTATCACTTTGCAGCATATGCAGCTGAGGGTTTAAGTCCGTTTATTAGAAAATTTAATTATTCTAACAATATTGTTGGTACGATGGGTATAGTAAATAATTGTATCAGAAATAATGTTTCAAGATTAGTATTTACTTCTTCTATGGCAGTTTATGGTGAAGGTAATCCACCATTTGAAGAAAAAGATTTACCTGCTCCAATAGATTCATATGGTATTGCAAAATATGCATGTGAAATGGATATCAAAGTAGCAGGAGAACAACACGGATTAGATTGGTGTATCATCAGACCACATAATGTTTATGGTATAAAACAAAACATATGGGATAGATATAGAAATGTATTAGGTATCTGGATGTATCAACATATGAATAATGAACAAATGACAATATTTGGTGATGGTGAACAAAAAAGAGCATTCAGTTTTATAGATGACACTCTTGAACCTATGTGGAAAGCTGGTATACAAGAAAATTGTTCAAAAGAAATTATTAATTTAGGTGGTACTAAATTTTATACTATCAATGAAGCTAATGATATTTTGAAAAAAGTTATAGGTGGTGGTGAAGAAGTTTATTTAGAAGAAAGACACGAAGTAAAAGATGCTCATCCTACTTGGAAAAAGTCAGTAGAGTTATTAGGTTACAGAGACAAAACAACCCTTTATGATGGATTGAAAACAATGTGGGAATGGGCACAAGAACAACCAAAAAGAGAAAGATTTCATTGGGGTAATTATGAAATTGAAAAAGGTATTTATGAATTTTGGAAATAACATAGGAGAAAAAATGTTTACAGAAGAACAGAAAGAAAAATTTGGGTTATATGATAGTATACAAGAAGTCTATGACTTCATATCTAGCAATCCTGAGGACCAAAAAGGTAAAAACAGCATGCAGTGGATTGCACATTATATGCCAACTCTGAACAAATATGCACAAAAATGTGATTCAGTTGTAGAGATAGGAGTTAATCAGGTATGTAGTACTTGGGCATTTCTACTAGCTCGTCCTAAGGATGGTGTGTTATCAATTGATATTGATTTACAACGCACTAATTATATGTCAAATCGTTTAGGACTTTCTGAAAACATTTGGTTAAGTTGGGCTAAACATTTATCAGAAAAAGAAGAAGTAGCATTTTCTGCAGTAGAATCTGATTCTCGTGAGGTTACTTTACCAGAACACGATTTACTTTTTATTGATTCAGAACATACCTTTGAACAATTAGATGCTGAACTAAAATTACATGGTAAGAAAGCTCAAAAGTATATAATATTACACGACACAACTTTATTTCCAGAACTTGATAGAGCAGTTGATAATTTTTTAGATATGAACAAAAACTTTCAAGTAGAAAAAGTATTTACTGATACACCAGGATTAACTATACTGAGGAACACAGACAATGAGTAAAAAAATAGTAATGGTTCCAGTTTTTTGTGAATCACATTTAGTTAAATATCAAATACCGAATATCATTGATACTATTGACCCGGACATTATTGTTTACAATGAGGGAATGATGCCAGCCGGACCAGAGAGTCACGGATTACTTGATGATTTTAGAAAAAAATATACTATTGATGGTAAAAGAGGGTTTGATTATGGAGAACTAAAATTTATTATAAAAAAGGCACAAGAAAAGTATCCTGATGTACAAATAATTCTTAATGAAATGGATTATCCAGATAATATGGCAGACGCTAGTACTTGTTACACAAAAGCATGTACTAATTTTGAAGAGTTAGGTATAGATGTACAACCTGGAGATTATTTATTTCCTTATGAGGGTGATACATTTCATCACGAAAATTCTAAACAAGAAATACAAGGTTATTTGGAACAAATACAACCTGACCAAGGATTTACTTCTGTATGGATTGATTTTATTTCAAATCAACATTATGCATTTAAAAGTACATTGAAACCATTTTTACTTGAAGAGCCTGAATGGGCTGACCAAGCAAGAGCAAGAAGAATTTGTATCAGATTTGGAACGATGGACTTTTATATAAATGAGTTAATGAATTTTCAAAAACAAAGTTATCCTAATTTATTCCCAACAGACCTAATCACTTATCATTACGCTTGGTGGAGACCTGGTAAATATTTTGATTTAAGATGTGAACAATTAACTAATAGTTTAAGACCACAACCAGACTTTTGGGAGAACTTTAAAAAAGCTTATGACAAAATAGATGAATTAAAATATAATGAGATTAGAGTTTATCCAGGTCCTAAACACTTAACTGGTAAATGGGTAAAATATTGGGACATAGAACACCCAAAACATATAAAAGAACATCCTAACTATATTGATAAACCTGTTCAAAATGGAATAAAAACAAATACAATAGACATATATGAAGGAACCAAGAATGAAATAAAAAAATTACACATACTTGGAATTGATAATTGGTGTGATGAAAAAACGGGGTTATCAATGTTTGATGAACGACATAAAACTGCACAATATGAAAACGATTGTTGTAGAAATTCAGGTGTAGTTGAACAAACACATAACATTGATGACGCTGATATAATATGGTTCAGATATAAACCAGAAGCCATATCAAATTATAATATAGATGACTTCAAACAGACATTAGAAACACATAAAGATAAGATTATTTTAAATCACATAGATAATTTTAAAAATTATGATAGCAAAGACAGATGTTATAAAATTTGGAAAGATAATGGCTTTAATGTTCCAGATTGTGTTGTTGTAGAATCATTTGAAGATGTCAAAAAAATGTTAAAAAAACACAAAAAAATATGTTTGAGGTCTAACAATGAAGCAGGTGGTAACTATCTAAATATTATTGATGACACAATGGAAGAGAGTGTTATAAAAAATATTTTTGATGAGTTAATAACAGCTAGAGACAGACAGATAGCAGGAACAGACCACAGGGAACATTTAAATGGATATGCAAGAGGTCCAAGACTTGATACTAAAATAATAGCAGTAGAGTTTTTGAAGTTACCTAAGATGAAGCACTTACACAGAGTTATTATAGTTGGTAATGAAATAGTTGGTGGATACTCAATTGGAGCACCTGATGATAATATTCATTTAAAAAATCAAACATATGAAAACATAGATGAGTTTATGAAAGCTAATATGAGATTAGGAGCATTATGTAACAATGAGAAGTTTCGTAAAGATATGAGTAAAGCAGTTTCGTGTCTTGGTATACATATTGGTGCTATAGAATTTTTTGAAATAGATGGAAAATGTTATCTTGTAGAATTGAATAGTACTTGGGCTGGTTCAGGTGGATTCACTTTTTGGGATGACAGAATTAAACCATATATGTTAGAAAACAAAGAAAAGTTTAGAGAAAAAGCATGGCCTATTTATGAGTGGAACGAATTAGGTCAGTACGATAGATTTTATAAAGCATTCTCACAATTTAAATAGGGGTTATATGATTAAATTAAATAATAAGTTCGCTATAGGTTGTTTAGTTCAATGGTATGAAATTGATATAATTGAAGAATATATAAATAGTGTTAAAAAATCACTTGAACAAATAGAAAATAAAGAAAATGTTATTGTAGATTTTACTTTAACTACAAATCAACAATTAGAAAAAATTCAATCAGATATGGACATAAATACTCTGAGATTTAAATTTCAAGATATGATGAAGAATTTTGATTTTGTTGGAGAGTGGAGAGTAGATGATAGTTTGGTAACTATAGCAGACTATCGTAGATGGTTTAATGATGAGTATTGTGAAAAGGTTGATGTATTGATGTGGGGAGAAACTGATTCCTTGATACCATCTCAAACATTTGAAATATTAGATGGTTTACACACTCAAGTAAAAGACGATACACCTAAATATATATCTTTTTTTAGTACTTGTAAAATGTGGGATGAAAGTTGGAAAGTAATAGAACATCCAGATTTTACTGATAAACCATTCATAGAAGGTGATACAGAGAATTGGTGGAGTTTGAGGTATACAATGAATCAGGAAGAGATGGATGAAATCAATGATAGAACAAATGAATTAGATGTTAGAGTTGTTAATCCATATAAATTCAATGGTTGTGGTTTAGTTATTTCTTCAGAAGTTATCAAGTCTGGTGTTAACATTCCTAAATCAGTATTTTTTATTCACGAAGATACTGCTTTTATGCATGTTATGCAGAAAGTGTTAGGTGATTCGGTTCCACAATATTTAATTAAGAATGTATTATTAGTACATAACAGGAAACATCCTGGTAAAAGAATGTATATCGAAGGAGAACAAGGAATAGATAAAACAGACCCAGGAGCTCAACGAAGAGCACACGATTGGTATCAGAAAGCTAATAAGATGTGTGAACATAATGCTTATAATTTATTTAATCAAACAAAGACTTATACTTGGGAGGATGTATTTAAATGAAAATAGCTTTTTTTAGTGAATCAGGACAACAAGGTAAAACTCCGAGAGATTTTACTAATATGCGTACAGAATATGCTTGGTATAATGTCTTAGATAGTACACACCATCCAATATTACATATGGAAAGTATACCTGATAATAGTTATGATTTAGGTATTATAATTATTCCAAAAGAATTAGATGCATATGCAAATTTTGATGCTGCAGGACATTTGAAAAGAATTAGTAAAAAGACTGCTTTTATGCAAGAAGGACCAAGTTGGTATTTTCAAAGTTTAGATATTTGGAAACAAATGTGGTTTTATAACATAATGGACTCGACAGATTTTGTATTATGTCATAATGACATAGATAAAGAATATTATGAAGGATTATTTGAAAAACCTGTATACATAAATCCTACTCTAATGATTGAAGATGTATTAGATAGAGAACTTCCAGAAAAACAAGATAAGGTTATTATTGGTGGTAACTTTGTCAGATGGTATGGTGGTTTTAATTCTTATATGACTGCATTACAATACGATGTACCAATATGGGCACCATCAATGGGTAGAAAAAAAAGTGATGAAGACAATGTAGATGGTTTACATCACTTACCATATTTAGAATGGAAAGAATGGATATACAAGTTAGCAGAGTTTAAGTATGCAGTACATTTAAATCCTAATACAATAGGAGGTACTTTTTCTTTAAATTGTGGTTATTTAGGTATACCTTGTATTGGTAATATACATCAGAATACACAAAGATTATGTTTTCCAGATTTGTCTGTTGAAGCACACGATTTGAAAAAAGCTAAAGAATTAGCAAAAAACCTTAGGAATAATGAGGAATTTTATGTAAATTGTAGTGAGAAAGCAAAAATGTTATATGAGAAACATTTTTCAGAATCTTCGTATATAGAACAATGGAAAAGGATAAAACAAAGTATATGAAAACTTTAATTTATACTACAGCAGTCAATACTAAAGATAGAGCAATAGATGACCTTGATATTTTTGATACAACTAAAATATCTTGGGAACATTATTGTAAAAGACATAATATTGATTTTTATGTTATAGATGAACCACAACATCCTGATACTTCACCACATTGGTTTAGATACTGGATTTTTGATTTGAAACCTGATTATGATAGATATTTGTATGTTGATACTGATATAATGGTGAGATGGGATGCTCCAAATATATTTGAACTATATGATGCAGAGCAAATACATGCTGTTAGAGATAATTCTGGTTTAAGTTGGATTTGGGAAGGATTGAATGGTTATCAATCAATGTTTCCTGATACGAAGGTTGATTGGACAACTTATTTTAATTCTGGTATGATGATGTTTAGTAAAAAACATAAAAATCTTATAAATCATTTTAAAGAATTTTACATATCTAATCAATCTATAATACAAGAGTATAGAGAAAAATTAAGAAAAGGTTTTGACCAAACAATTTTTAACTACTTTGTAGCTTGGTATGGTGATAAAGTGAATTTAATTTCAGAAGAATGGAATTTATTTCATATGATTCGAAGAGAAATTTTATACAATGGATATTTTATTAATATGGGTTATTTTTGGCACTTTAATGGTTTAGATAGAAACACACAGGTGCAACAAATACAAAATATATGGACTCAAATAGGAGAAAACTATGAAAGATAAAAGAATATTAATTCTTGGTGGAACAGGAGCATTAGGAAAAACATTAACAAAAAGGTATCACAAAAATAATGATGTAATGATTTTTTCAAGAGACGAACATAAACAAGTTAATATGAAACAAAAATTTAAAGACATTTCATATCAAATTGGTGATGTGAAAGATAAAGATAGTGTGTGTCAAGTTATTAATGAATATAAACCTGATGTTGTAATAAATACAGCAGCTTTGAAGCATGTACCTATTTGTGAAGAACATCCATATGAAAGTGTCAAAACAAATATAATTGGACATAAGAATTTAATCGATTGTATAAGTAATTGTAATCATAAGATTGAAACACTAATGTTTATATCTACAGATAAAGCTTGTAAACCTATAAATGTGTATGGTATGTGTAAAGCAATTTCAGAAAGACTTTACATTGACTTTGCTAATAAACAAGATGATATAAAAGTTGTGTTGTGTAGATATGGTAATGTATTGGAATCAACTGGTTCTGTTATTCCATTCTTTAAAGGTTTGTTAGATAAAGGACAGAAAACATTACCTATTACTGATGGTAGAATGACAAGATTTTTAATTTCACTTGAAGAATCAGTAGATTTGATAGATTGGGCATTTAATCATCCAGACTCGCATGGCTCTATAGTGGTACCTAAGTTGAAATCATTGTTAGTTACAGATTTAGCTACCGAGTTAGGTAAAAGTTATGCTGGAATAGATAACATTACATTAGACTACATAGGTATACGACCTGGTGAAAAAATACACGAAGAGATGGTAAGTTTAGAGGAGTCTTTAAGAACAACAGAACATACGAAGTATTTTATGATTACAGACAATGTAATAAATGAAGAAGCTTGGTCGTTTGCATCAAACACGGTTGTTATGCCATATGAAGAAGTAAATGAGTTTTTAAAAGGTAAAGGTGTTATTTAATGTTTGATAATATAACTCCACAGATAATAGATAAACCTTATAAGATTTGGATAATAGATAATTTTTTACAAAAAGATGTTATTAAATCTTTGAATAAAAATTGGGTATCACAAGATTCAGGACTTTGGGGTTCCAGTTATGATAAAGTTGGTGGTAAAAAAAATATATTAGAAGATGGTATGAGGTGGTTAAATGATTATGATTTGATGCCAGATGAGATTTCATCTGTTATTAAACATTTTCATTCAGATGAGTTTACTGCTATGATAACTAAAATAACAGGTGTAGATAATTTAGTGACAGATAAAAGTAGAAATTGGTCTGGTATGAGAACAATGTTACCCAATTCTTATCAACTAATTCATAGTGATGCTAGAACACATCCTAAAAATGGTTTAAGAAAAGAATTGACTTGTTTGTTTTATCTAAATGAAGACTATAATAGAGAAAGAGATGAGGGTTGTTTAGAAATTTGGAATGACGATATGACGGAAAAAGTTATCGAAGTTGAACCAATTAATAATAGATTTATGGTGTTTTTAAATTCAAATACTGCATATCACGGAGTACCTTTAGTAAAATCTGAAAGAAGAGCAATAACATTTAGTATTTTAAAAGATAGTAACTCTGAGGGTAGAACAAAAGCATTATTTGTTCCTCGTGAAGAAGATAGTAATGAAGTAAAAGAAGTAGCTAAAAAAAGGTTGGAGGTTTAATGAAAGTTTTGATATTAGGACACAACGGAATGTTAGGGCACATGGTGTATAAATATCTTTCCACACAGGAAGAATGTGAGATAGTTACTACAGAGTTTAGATGGCCTGATAGAGAATTAAAAAAGTTTATTCTTGATTTTGATGGTGATTTTGTTGTAAATTGTATAGGAGCAATACATCAAAGAACAAATGAATTTGACATAAATAAAGAATTACCTATATGGTTAGATAGTATTGAATACAGAAGTAAAAGATTTAAAATCATTCATCCTGGAACAGATTGTGAAATTGATGATGATGATTATGGAAATTCAAAAAGAGAAGCAGCTGAATATTTGATAGAAAAAGGTAAAGATACTACAATTATAAAAACATCTATCATAGGTCCAGAATTAAATTCTCAAGCTAGTTTATTAGAATGGTTTTTAAATAGTAAAAAAGAAGTTTCAGGATATACTGAAGCTTATTGGAATGGTAACACAACTTTACAATGGGCTAAAATATGTCATAAAATAATGCGTGATTATTATAGATACGATACTTTAAATATACCTACATCAGATTGTATTTCTAAATATGAACTTTTAAATATAATAAAAAAAGTATTTAACAAGAAAATTAAAGTAAAAGAAAATTCTGATGTTACAATAGAAAAATGTTTAGTTAACACTTATGATATGCCAAATACTAATATAGAAACACAACTTAAAGAACTAAAGGAATTTTATTATGATAATTGATGTCCATCCAGAGTTTGGTTATGAAATGGCTTGTTCTATGCCATATGCATATTGGTTACACAAAAGAGGTGAATTAGAAAAAGTTGTAACTTGTAAAGGTATGAAAACTTTTTATTATTTTTGTAAAAATGTAGAAGAAAAATATGAACATAGGTCGGTAAATAATTCAATCAATGGTGTACAAAATTTACCTAATCCTTGGATTCATCATAATGCTGATGCTGTGTTTGGTAAAGATTATGGAGAATTATCAGAGAAAGAACAAACACAGGTAAATGGAGTGTTAGATTATTCTCAATGGGAAGCACCTCCGATAAAGGAGCATTTTAAGGATGATAAATTCAAATTTGGTGATAAAACAATTCTCATTGCAAATAAAATATCAATGGACCATGGCCAAGAACCACATAGTTATTTTGATATACAAGTATTGTATGATATGTTTAATTATCTTACAGAAAAAAATTATACGATAATTTACAAAAGACCTAAAATGAATGAATTTACAATTGATGAGAATGAAATAAAAACACTTAATAACAAATATACAATTTCTGCTTTTGCTGAAGGACTAGGTTTGGTAGATGATTATAAACTTACTGAATATTATGATAATATAATTTTGTTAGATAATATCGTAAAAGATAATCGAAGACATACTTATAATGAGATACAATTAAAAACATTTGCTAATGTAGATAATTTTATATCAATAGCAGGTGGAAATAGTATTTTTTGTAGTTATTTTGGTGGTAAACAAGTTACTTATGTTACTACAAGTAAAGAATTACGACCAGGTTATTATGATGGTGATAGTTACACAAAGAAATTAGGTGGAGCTAAAATTTATCCAGTAATAGACCCTGAGTCAGAAATTATAAAAAGAGGTTACAATGATTATGTGCCTTTGATGAATAAAATCAAGGAGGTATTTTGAAAAAAATAGTTATAGCCCCTCACATCGATGATGATGTTTTAGGTTGTGGTGGGATAATAGATTCTGATACATTAACACTTTATTGTGGTGTTGATGATTTTCACATAATATCAAAAGAGGATAGATTAAAGGAAGCTGACGCAGTCAGAGATTTTTATAAAAACAAATATATTTTATTAGAAAATACGAAAGTAAATGAATATAAAGTAAAAGATTTAATAGATGAGTTTCAAAAGGTTATAAATGAATATCAACCAGAAGAAGTTTATATACCTTATCCTTCTTACAATCAAGACCACAGAGTTGTATATGAAGCAGCTTTGATAGCATTGAGACCTCACGACAATAATCATTTTGTAAATAAAGTATTAGTTTACGAACAACCGCATGTGTTTTTATGGAACAATACACATAATATAAATGGTGAATTTAAACCTAATTATTTTAAACCTATTGCAATAGATTTAAAAATAGCAGCTTATGAATTAATGGAATCACAAGTTAGAGAATTTAGAGGAACTGAAGACATTAGAGCGTTAGCTAAATTACGAGGTACACAAAGTAATTATCAATGTGCAGAAGCATTTCAAGTAGTGAGGTGTGTAGAGTAATGGAAAGAATAATGATATGTGGTTACAGAGATTGGTCATATGATATTTTTAAAAATACAGAGTTGACATTTGATGGTCAAAAAGAAATTATTTATATTGATGACAAAGAAAGTCTTGACTTAGTAATTGATAAATATAATCCAGAAATGATTTTTTTTGTAGGTTGGAGTTGGATAGTAGAAAAAGAAATTATTGAAAAATATAATTGTATTTGTTTACATGCTTCTAAATTACCAAAATATAGAGGTGGTAGTTCTATTCAACATCAGTTGATAAATGGAGACAAAACAAGTGCAGTTACTTTATTTAATATGACAACAAAACTTGATGCTGGTGATATTTTATTTCAAGAAGATTTTTCATTAGATGGTAATTTAATAGATATTTTTAGAAGAATTGTATCTGTTGGTTCTTGTGGTGTCAGTAATGTTATAGAAGGTAACTATCGAATAAGAAAACAAGATGACTCTGAGTCTACATATTATAAAAGAAGAACACCAGATATGAGTGAAATAAAATTAGAAGATTTTAAATCATTTACTGCTGAACAATTACATAATAAGATAAGAGGTCTTCAAAATCCTTATCCAAACGCATTCATAATTTGTAAAAATGGAACAAAATTATATTTAACAGAATCGAATTTAGGAGAAAAAATTGAAACCAATTAGTTTTATACAACCGAGTA
>CETC01070461.1_pt1 | contig 20246 bp, 19 predicted proteins | sample 326911 | NCBI WGS metagenome assembly CETC01 (sample SAMEA2622694, study PRJEB7988) | marine metagenome | isolation source: saline water (ENVO:00002010), including | reverse complement strand
ATGGTTTCTTTGCTTGTTGCCATTGCCTATTCCTACGATACTGTAACTGTCAATTCCGAAGATAGTGTTGGCGCCGACAAGCCTGTGCGCACAATACCATCACCATCTGGCTCCTGTCCTATACTCAATTTAGTTAGATCTACGCTCGATAACCCAATGGTTGCTGTTCCCGAAGCCACAGCTGTTATGGAATTCCCACTAACTGTTGCCACAGCACTATCAGATGTCGATAATGTTACCGCGCCAGATACGTCGAGGGATGTACCATCGCTTATAGTCCCCGTAACAGTGATCGATAAACTATCACCAGCTGATAACGTGGCCGTAGTCTGAGAAAACTCAGCGGAAGATACTCTCGGGAATATGATGTCCAACAAATCTGCCGAAGTGGTTTCTGGAACATTACAGATCCTAACCATGTCTAACATACGACCAGGTATCTCAACCTTTACGGTAGCCCCCTGTAAGAGGTTGAAAGAAACTTTCCCCTTGTTATCTGCGCGCACGCGAATCCTTTCTCTGAGATAGAGGGTTGACGAGCTGTTCCCTATAGGTTTATGTATGTACCGAATGGTTAGCCCATACCCCGCAAGAGCGTCTCCGGTCAGATCGTACAGGTATCCAGTTATAAGACAATGGCTCTCTGATACCACGCTGGCTTGGCTAACGGCACTCCCAGAAACTGACGATGTATTACCCATTATATTATATCCTCAGGACGCACCCTACTTCTTAGATACTCCTTATAAGATTTTTGAAAATCTGCCATCCCACCTTTATAATTCTTCCCAAGAATATCTCGTAATGCCATCCCGGTCGCAGAATCTTTAGACGGCCTTTTGTGTAGCTTGTAGGTCCCATCGGGGCTTTTCTTTATGTAGTGTCTAAAGGCATCAGAACCGAATAGACTTGAGTCCCGAGTCTGTTTTGAAACTCCCTTGTAATTACCAGATAAAAGTTTTTTGAGGTCTTCTTTAATAATACTCTTCTTCTTTTTTGAGATGTACTCAGATCTTGCTGTCCCACCTGCAATACCGCTACGCTTTGCGGCATCAAACTCCCCTGTAAGATGTCGCAATATCTCAGACTTATTCTTCTTCCAGTCTGCGGCATCCTTTAGATTCTTAGCCTTTATGCGTCTACCGATTATCATAGGTAAGAGGGTTGCAGAGATCCCTGCGCCAAGGGCCGTATGCTTTCTAAGTCTATTACGTCTCCGCTGCCTTTCTGCGGGCGTTAGAGGTCGGATTCTACGCATACCAAACTCGTCCACAGACTTTACTGGAGCATCTGGCTTAAACGTCTTTTTAGAAGTTATATGGGCACCGGCACCACCGACGGTAGCACCAAATAGCGCCCTCTTTATGGCAGGGCTGAGTAGGCTCATGTTATGCTCACTGTATATGATGTTGATAAGAGGTATGCTGCGCTATCATCTGGATCAACGTTCCGCAACTGCACTGTAGATGTACCAGAAGCTGTACTTGGCATAGTAAGGAGAAGTAGTCCCCCAGCACTTGAGATACTGGTAGGCGTTACTGCCGTACCATCGACGAGAGCTGTTGTACCAGAATTGAAGTGCATGCCCGATACCGCTAAAACCCCATCTGCGGAGGGGGACGTAGGTAAAAACTCGCTTACTACAGGTGCAAGATAGTTGCTGGCGACTACAGTAATTGTGCTTGGATTAACACTTGAAAAGTCGTACCCAGATTTTGTTGTATATAGTTTGTAGGTTCCAGCTGCTATAGAGAAGGTTACTTTTCCTGAAGAGTTTGTTGTAAGCCTCATAAGGATCTTTGTTCCGGCGGAGTCCATTACGCGGACCGTTGCGCCCTCTACAGCATTGTCGCTTGAGTCGGTCACCGTAAACACATACTCACCGTCTGCTCCACTCTCTCTGCCTGAAAGGAAGCCAACCGTATCTTTAACGACATGTACAAGATACTCAACAAGGTAAGTCTCTGTAAATTCCCCTCCTGAAGAGCTATTTGTATAAGCTATTTTTAGATAATGTGTACCCTCTTTTTGATAGGTCACAGTAGCCAAATAGTGGGTTGCTGAGATCCCAGTTACTCCGAAAGATAGCTCCGATACTGCATTAGATACGGCTGTACTATTTATCGACCCGGTCACTGTAAAAGACGATGCAGTGAGTCCGGTAGTGAATATTGCCGAGTTGAGGTGTATCTGGAGAGGGGTCCCTACTTTTACTGTAAGTGTGTCCATTTTAACCTACTCCTACTACTACGAACGATGAAGATGAGGGCACCTCTACAACCCTGAATGGGTCAGAGGCAGGGCCTAGAATGTCGAAAAGATTTGCGGTTGTTGTTGAGGGTATAACAACATCCCTCGTAATACTTGTACTTAGTAACGCAATCCTTACGGTTAGGCCTTGTACAAGATCCATCTCTACATGTCCCGATGCATTTGTTTTATAATGGGTTACCTTTTCTATAACAGACAAACCCTGAGCGCTTGGGGGATCGAAAAGATTCGTGACAGATATTCGGAAGTCACTCACCGCCGCACCCGACTGATTCACAAAGTCTGCATAAACCCTGCACAACCCGGGGGTTGTCGGTGGCGTTATAGAGATCCCAGCGGAAGAGAATGTTAGAGACTGTTGTGTAGCACCATTCGTATCAGAGACAGTTACCGAAGCATCTGTGAAGGAGTATCCAGGTAAATATCCCATGACGGTGTAGGTCCCAGGATCAAGCGCAAAAGACTTCTGCCCCAAAGTATTTGTAGTGCCGAAAGTTATGAATGCAGTTTTATCTGCGTTATAAACATTCAAAGCAACGCTTGGAACAACTGCATTGCTGTTGGTAGTATCCTGTACAGTGACTACAAGGGTCTCGCTACCGATACCACCACCGATTACTGCGTCGTAGACCTCATCTATAGTCCTAAGAGTTACCTCAACCTCAAACTTAAATACATCGACTATCTCTCCCTCTAGTATTGTGGATATATAAACCGACCAATACCCAATGGAGGCGAAGGTGGCTTCGAAGGCATAGTCGCCAGAAGAGCCGATCTCTGTGATGGTGTAGGTTGGCGCTGATACAGTACCACCGTTCTTATAGAAGGTAATAGAGAAGTCGCTGTTGTCAGTAGTTAAGCCGGTAACCTTATCTATTCCGTCTAAATCGTAGGCTGAAAAGACTTCATAAAAGCTACTATCCTTCTTCGCTGTCCTCATAGTCTCCCTCGCCTTCCTCTAAGTTTTGTACATATGCATCTATAGAATAACTAAACGATGCGCCAGCAAAAGCATATACTATAAGATAGCCGATGCTAAAACTTTTTTCACCTCCGGAAATGGAGCACAGGTATATAATCCAGCCAGCGTGGAAGCCTACACAATAAGTACATGTCAATAAAGTCTCTAAGAAACCTTTCTGAAAAACTTTATTTAAAGTACCGCTCCATGCTCCAGGCAATTTATGCTGCAACCCAAATGCTATGCCATACATGGCAAATAGTAGTAGTAGTTCGTTCATGATGGTTCCTATCGTTTTCTACGGGTTCGGGATGTCCTTGTTTTTCTCTTCCTTTGCGGGGCTGGCTTGGTAAGTGGGGTAAGTCTACAGCAACTAGTCTTTGCTGTTGCCGCAAAAATCTCTATACTGTCGGGAACCCCATCGTCATCGCAATCAAACCCAAGATCGATCTTTATCTCGTTTAGAGCGTCCATAAGGAGAGTGTGCTCTGTCTCCTCTTCCGAATTTGCAAGATTGCTGTTAACCCTCGCATGCAATTTGTTTACACGACGTATCGCCTCACCGAGACCAACCTGCATCTTTTTCTCAAAAACTGGATTTTCCATAATCACCTCTTTTGGGATAGTATAACATTTTATAACAAAATCGGGCCTAGAAGAATATCCCCTAAGCCCGATTGTCTCAAATTCAGCAGTAATGCTATTATGCTTGCATTACATACCTTGGCATAAACAATGCTTTTACAAGGTCACCGGACTTGTTATGGTCCGTAACAAACCCAAGAGAGATAACATGCTCACCACTACCGTTAGGGGCAGTTGCGGACGCTGTACCGTTTGCGTCTGCAAGGAAGAGCTCGTCTCCCAATGAAATAGATCCGGTAACTTTAATCTGCACAATCTGTCCGGGGAAGCAGCAACTTTTGGTTGCATCTGACCCAGAAGGTCCGGCTTCGGCCAAGACAGCGATCGGTACTACAGCAGACGCTTTATTCCCTTTGTCGAAGCGGGTATTGCCGCCGCCTACGCTTTCAGGGATTAGGACTGTTCCTTGTGCGCCAGCACCATCTTTAATATTTAGCGCTACTTGAAGACCGTTAAAGTCTTTTTGCTTGATGGTTCCGGCACTAACATCAACTGTTCCGCTTGAAGTAATGCCTGAGTTACCGTTGTTAATGGCACCAAAACCACTTGTAATAGAGCCACCATTAAGTGCGCCTGTAGCAACCTGATTGGCGTCTGCGGTATTATCTACATTTGCAAGTCCGACATGAGCTTTTGTCATGTTGGTTTGGATGTCAGCTTCGGAAATGTTATCTACGTTCCCAAGACCTACATCTGCTTTTGACAGAGCAGTACTAACAACAGTGTTGTTAGATCCATGGACTTTAACGAACTGGTTCGCGGTAAGGTTTGCGTCAGCCTGAAGAAGGTTGTTAGCAGAGATACCCTTGTTAAGTACAGCAGCATCGCCAAGACCCAAAGAGGTACGAGCCGTAGCGCCTGACTCGGCGACAAAGTTAGAACCGTTTCCTACGATGAAGTTACCATCTCCGGTACCTAATCCAGCAATATCAGTAAGCTTGGCATTGGATGCCTGTGCGCCAATGTCTGCAAGGACTCCCGCACCATCTCTCGAGATAATCTTGTTATTGCTGCCATGTACCTTAAGAAATTGGTTTGCGGTAACCGCACCAGACTGCAATACCTTGGTGTCAGCAATACCGAAGTCTAGGACGAAGTCCATATCGTTATCGGCATCTTGATATGTTATGGTAATACCTGTCTTTGTTCCACCAGAAGCTACAAGAGCTCCAGCAGCATCTTGAATGGCTTCTGTGGTCGCTACAGCAACTTCGAATGTTGGGAGTGCGGAGAATCCCTGTGCAACTTCAAACGCCCCAGAAGTATTCATACGCAAGGCGGAAAAGAGCATTTTCTGTACAGTGGCGGTACCAGTAAAAGAGGTCGCACCATCAAGAGGATTAGCCTCTCCAGGTAGCTCAACGATGCCAGTATGGGCCGCATTAAGAGATTGTCCACTACCTTTAAGGGTAATTGTGGTTACACCGCCACCGAACGCTGAGTTACCGTCGACAATATAAATACCGTCCTCATTCTCATTACCGTTTCCAGCGTCTAAATAAACAATTGTATTGTCAGGATACGTAGATGCAACATCCGAACCAACCTTAATTATTCGACCAGCACCGTTACCAGGAGAGTTACCTTTTGAGGTTATGGTGTGTGCCGATCCTGTAACACCATGTTGAACAGAGATACCGCCAGCTTGTGCGGTAGAGAGACTGTCCTTGTTCAAGTTCATGAAGTTGTCAGCAATGTTGACAGATGTAGAATTGATGGTTGTAGTGGTTCCGGCGACTACAAGGTCTCCGGGTACATTAAGAGTATCAGTGCTTCGGATTGCCCGTGCTTTTCCGCCCTGATAACCTAGCGCGTCATATGTTGGCATTGTGCCTCCTTTTAGGGAAAGTTTTTTTTTAATCTATTAGATGTCTATCTTTTCTGGATCTTTCTCTAGGAGGTACTGTACTGCTCTATAGATAGAATATAAGGCGAAGAATTGTTTTTGTAAATACTATTTGAGGTAACTACACAGATATTGTATCCGATTCGATCGTAAGAAGTAAAGTTTTAGTGGCCTTTTTCCCCAAACCGATTCTTTGTAAAATTCCAGTAGTTGGTAGTGTAGATGTAATTTTTCCGGGATTATTTGGATCTACCCAAAAGGTATCTCCTGTTGCCACAGTAATGTTGTAGTCAGAAGCGTATGTGTAAAGATAGTCTCGCTGCACAGTTACAGAGCCTGAACCAACAGATTTTGCAATACCGATTGCCGGCATCTTTGCCTCGTCAGAAGCGTCAGCACGAATCACGCTGTTATCATTCCCGCTATCTAACGCCACTACATCTCCAACAACAATATTCCCATCGGAGGTTGAGAACTTGATAAAAAGTGCCGGGTTAAGTCTTCTACGTCTAGCCATACCCTTCCTCTACCGCAGACTCAGCAAGTTCCTGCGCAACACTATCCACATAGGTATCCGCAGCCTCTTCCATTGGCGTGTTTAGTAGTTTTAAAAATGCCGCATCTTCGTGAAGTTTTGCGTTTTTAGCTTCTTGCCACTCACCAATAGCTTCTTTTAAATCTTCAAGCTTCTGTAGATACTCTTCATTGTATTCTAGATTTTCTGGCATCACATACCCCTTTCTCTAAATAAACCATCTATCTTCTTTCTAATTCTACTCACCTTTGATGGGTGTAGTTTAAGTTTTTTAGCAATCTCTCCTGCCGATAGTTCTGGTTTACCATTAAAGCCAGCCGTATACTCAAACACCAGACGCTCTTTTTCATCATGCAGCTCATGATATACGTAACGGAATATTTGTCGTTCCTCTGAAGCTGACTGCTCAATCTCTGACAAGGTATCTGACTCCACGCTTTGTGAGGCTATTAGATCTCTACGAGCCAACTCGGATTCCATTCTAGCGACCTCTTTTAATGACCATTTGGGGCCTAGATTCTGTACCATTGTCTTGGCATCGGGCTCGTATCCGAGCTTCTCCACGAGCTCGGCCTTCATCCTCTTGTATACACCTATCTGCGTTCTCCGGTGCTCTGGAATCTTCCCGAGATTTTGATATTTCCCCACTACTGCGCCAACCTTTCTAAGATATATGGTTACCCACGTATTTAGGTTTGCCTTACCCTCTTTATATTCCCATGTGTCCAAGGCTTTCATTAATTGGATGTTTGCAGCAGCCTCTATGACAGATAGCGGCACAGCTGCCGATTTAAATTTATATACGGTCTTTGTTACAGTCCTCTGGAAGCGGTCCATGAGCGCCTCTAGATCCTCTTCAGACCCACTGGCTTTCCACTTATCCCAAGCTAACTTATCCTTCTCGCTCTCCTTTAAGGCTTTCTTAGGTGCTTCTTTCGGGACCTCTTCAACTGGTGCCTTTTCCTCTTCAACTGGTGCCTTTTCCTCTTCAACTGGTGCCCTTTTTTCTTTTTTGGCATCCTTCCTATCTACCCATGTTTTACCATAGACAGTAAGACCATCTTTATCCGTACCTTTCCATGTGGGTGGGAGCTTCCTCCAGTGCCCTTCTGACATCCCTACCTCCCATAATAGACTGAACTATAGGGATTGCTGTAATACTTTCTTCGCTGGTTCCTTTTATACAACTTGTACCCACCGTAAGCGCCACCACCTATCAGAACACCATAGCCAAGCTTTCTTGCAAGGTCATCAGCACCTTTAAGAACACGAGAAGGCTCCTTCGGCTTAGGGGTCCATGACGGCATTTTTGTAGGCTGCCCACCAAATGGTACGTTAGCTAAGCCACTCTGCTTCTTTACATAGTCCCTAAACTTCTCAACTTTCTTGATGTCAGGTGCATCTGGTATGTTGGCGTAGCTTGAAGGCTTTTTAGTATAGGTAGAGATGTGCTTATCCAGATCCTTTAATACCGCTTTTTGTGCATGCTCCATTGACCTTCTATGCTTGTGGGCAATACCGAAATGCTCTGACTTACCAGTCTTCCTAGCTAAACGATATGCCTCTAGCATATCATCTTCAGCTTTTATAAAGTCATCAAGGCTACGTATATTGTGTTTTATAAAATCCTTTTTGCCGCCAAAAAGATTTCTAAAAAACGCCCCCACACCAGCACTGGATATTTTTTCTAGTTCATCATACATATGTTGTGCAAAAAGTTTACCACGTTCTTCGGGTGTCATTTCCGACCTCCTATTTTTTTGGCTCTCTGACTAAGATAATGCGAAGCCAGGATAGGTACAATAAGTGGCGCGGCATATGTTCCTAAACCAGGTAACATCCTTTTCAATCCAGACAACGTTGCTGTCGATGCTTTGATGCCTTTTTTGACCGCAGCCTCTCTAAGAAACTCTATACCTTTTTTAGATGCTATAACCTCTTCAGCTATTACAGGGGCCATCAAGCCACCCGCTACAAGACCTGCTGCTTTTGTTACCGAAGCTTTGGCTTTTAACTCTTCCTTTGTAGCAAAAGAGGGGTCAGAAGATAGCGCAACGGCTGTTAAAGGGACAGTAAGCGCAAGGATTTTCCCCGCTGTAAAGGCCTTTCCGGAAAGCTTGCTCTGTAAATACTTAATCCTTTTTGGTCCAGCCTTAGCATGACCAAGTTCATGAGCTAAGGTTCCTGGATGTGCGCTCTTTGGGGCAAATATAGTATTGCTGGATGGATCAAAGCTCCCTCGCCCTACTCCCCTGTTTATATTAGATGTGTAAATCATATTATCCATTGCGTCACGAAGTATCGTCTCTGCATGGTTAGGCTTCAGTGAGCTTACAACATCGTTTAAAGCCATTGGGGCGTAACGCAGTGCAACTATCCCAGCTGCCGTTCCGACACCACTGTCCCCAACGGAAGGTCCATGGACCTTGTCCCTTAGAGCTGGTTTTCGAACACTCTTTCCTCGCATAGACAGGTCATCATAAAGTGCATAATACATAGCCCTTCTTGTGGGAGTCTTTTCTGGATCTCCTTTGCCCATCTTGTCGTACATCTTCGTAATCTTACCGTCCGACTGCTTTCTTGCCCACATAAGCATCTTTGAGTATAACTCACCAGGCCTCTCTACAATCTCAGAATTGTTGGTCAGCATGGGGTTGCCTGTTACAGAAGCCTTCTTCATAAACTTGTCTGCGATCTCAGATATAACCACTGCACCTAAGGCGCCTGCGGCAGCCCTACCTCCAGCAAACCCAGCAATACTTCGTGGGGTAAGATTTTTGATCCTCTTCAGCATGGGCTTCCCTTTAAGCCCTTTGCCCTGATCTTTATATTCCAAGTATGCGCCCTCAATACCGCCCTTGAGGGCACCTATGCCAGCACCCATCATGCCTGGAACAATTATTTTGTTATAAAAACTTTCTTTTTTCTTTTTGGTCCTTAGATTCTTAGCAATACCATATGCAAGAGATGCGGCAGCAGCTGTTCCGATAATTCCCCGGACTTTACCCAACTGTTTTACCTTATCGAGGCTTTTGGTTACGATACCGCCCTCAATACCGCCTTTTATTGCGGAAAAGGCTGCGCCGCTGCCTATAACTTTTAAGGCACCTTCGCGCCTTTCTTTCTTTGTCTTGCCATGGGCAATCTGTTTTATACCTGAAAGGAACATTGGTGTGGTTACAAGCGCAGCACCTAAACGACCAGCGCCCCTGCCTATACCAGTACGCAAGGCACTCGGCTTTGGTCCTGATACACTCTTAGGGGTCTTTAGCTTTGATTTTGGGTCAATAGACCACTGTACTCTCTTGTCAACATACCCTTTAGGCACCTCTGAGAGAGCTTGAATGCCTGCGGCGGGCGCAAGCGTGACCATCTGGTTAAGGTAACTCTTCCGCTCTGTTTGCTTCTTAGCTACCTTAACCAGTTCGTCAGCGAATATTCCTAGGTCCGTTTTCACGCGCCTAAGTGGTTATTGCGATTGAGCAAAATGGTTGCACTGCTGGTTGTCCACGTGACCTGTGCCAAATGAACCCAGCCGGTAGCCCCAGAATGGTTATACCCAGTCACATTTGAGCTCGATGCGGCAAGAGCAGATTGAATCTCTTCACTAGTTGGAAAGGCTGATCCAAGTGCTGATGAAGAGGTTCCAGAGACAACTGCAAGCAAATATACATCACTCCCCTCAGCAAGAGCACCCCCATCTAAATCAGAGTCTGTAGCAATAATTGCTACCTTAGCTGTGTTAGTGGAATCTATACCCGCTGCTGAGGAACCGTCGGTGAATATAATACCGCCGACATCTACTGTTACATCTGTAGCAGAGCCCGCAACATTGCTTATTGCGTCCGCACCATCATTATACTTTTCTGCATAAGTAAAATTAAACCCAGATCCCGGCGAAGCGGCTGTAATGGTTAAATTGAAAGCATCGGAGTTGGCAGCTTTAGCTACTGTGTAGCCAGAGAACTTTGCTTCGATTGCCGCTTTTAGATCATCTGCCTGTTCTGTTAGAGTCCTAACGCCAGCATCAATTTGAACATCAAAAGAACCGGCGGTGTCATAAGATTGCGTTTGTGCGTTATCGTAGATGCGTGCTTTGAAAGTCACTCCACCAGAAGTGATATGGATCTCTGGAACAGGATTGGTCGTTCCCGCAGTAGCCATCGCTGGATCTGCGCCACCCGACGGGTTGCCGTAAGTAACTACGAGAGATGCTACATCTCCACCAGCGTTTGCCATATCTACGTTGGCAGTATCTGCTATGCCATAGAGCTTACCATTTAAAATGACGTTCCCACTGGCGATTGCATCACACTGTAAGTAAAGCTCTGTGGCAGAGTCTGTGCCAGAACCACTCTCTACAAGACAGCCTTTTGTTACCTCGTTACGTTCCCCATACTCTTTCGCAACCCTCTCAGCAAACTTTCTAAAATCTACTGGGAACCAATTGCGCGAGCGGAAACCTTTTAATGCCTCGAGGGCAGTATTTCCTAATGCTGTAGCCATGATGGTCTCCTATAGTCCTGCGTGATTGTTTCGGTTGGAAGTGATAGTCCAGTTACTGGATGTTGCCACGATATCGGCAATACGTACCCAACCAGGATTCGGATGGTCTGCGTGATCCATGCGATGATCACCGCTATTACTGTTCCCAGTGGAGAGTGACAGAGCAATATCAATATCCTTGGAAGAGAGCTTATCTGTACCGAGGGCAGCATTGCTAGAACCATTAATGATGATGGCAAACTTTGCCTCAAGACCGTCTGGGGCTGCATTGGTGGTCTGTCCACCCTTCGCGCCATCCGAGTTTAAAGCAATTAGGGTCATATAATAGGTATTTGCACCTGAAGTATCAAAGGCCGTACTGACGGATGTGTAATCTGTACCGCCTGCGGTCCCGTCTGACCAGAGGGGCTCAAGAATGTTAGATCCTGCGGAAAGCCAATTGGTAGTGTTCCCGCTGACGGCTGTAACGTTCATCATGATGCCACCGAGCATAATTTCTCCAGCACTTATCTTTAGATTCAGCTGAGAACCACTAGCGTTCCCAGTCGTGACGAGACAGCCGTGAAGAACTTCGTTACGACCAGCGTATTTGCTTGCTACATCTGCACCAAGACGAATGAATGATTTACTGAACCACTCTTTTGAGCGGAATGATTTAAGCGCCTGAAGCGCGGTTTTTCCATATTGTACAGCCATGATAATCTCCTTTGGCGGTAAGAATTAATGTATAAAACACCGACGGACATAGTCCGCACCAAACAGGAGTCTGGTACAGAAAGCATATCATCCGCGATAGGACTTTGCCAAGAGTGTAGGTAAAATAGTTGAAGGCTTACCAAACTTCTTCGGCTTCTTCTTGAGGCGAATAGACAAGATCGGATTGGCCATATGACTAGCGCGTGCGACCTTTATTTGCCAAGAAACTTTCTGCTGCTCAACATCAGAATCATCGCCAACCTCGTCGCTTTTCGTATCCACAGGCATTACGTAGCCATCATCTTTTTTCTTTTTAGAAAGTTTCTTTGCGAGCAGGGCTTTCTTTTTGTTTTTACGGGTAGTTTCAACTACCTCTTCACCACCACTAACTTCCCTGTGCTTCTCTGCAAAGTATTGCTCATCAGTATCAGATCCCATACTGTACGCTAACTTTTCCATTAAGTAGTCTCGTATATTCATATCATGCCCCAAATAGTATATTCATATAAGATCTTTGTGAGTCCCGTTTAGACCGCTTTGCAAGAACATCGCGCAGCTGCTTATTGACACGCTCTTTGCCTCTTGCACGACTATAGATAAACTGATCGATGGACTTCTCAGCATCTCGGAATGTAATCATTCTCCAAAAACTCTTCGGTACAGTTGTAACATATTCTCGCACCATAACCTTACGTTTTTCTTTTGGTCGGTGAGATAGTCCCTTAGCCCGAATACCTCTTGCCTGCGCCTGATTAATCCTTTCGGGATTATAGTGACCATCAACCATTTGAACCATAGTTGTGTTGCCCAGACTTAAACCCTCTGCTCCAGCCCCTGTAATCAGAATGACCTTGTTCTTGCGGTCTTGGTAGTCTTTTACAGCCTGCTGCCGTGTGCGCTCAGAAACCCCACGCTTACCCTTACCAGCAAACACACCGTAATTAATTCCACGATTCCGTAGACCGGCTTCGAGAACATCTACTCCACCATGCACAAGATTCGTATACATAATGATCTGCGCATCGGGAGTCCTCTGGATATGCTGCACAGCATCGTCTAAAACTTTCTTTATCTTGGGGGTCTTCTCAGCAGCTTGTGATAACGTCATTCCTGGTACATGGCCATGTAGGCTATTAGATACTCTGCGAGCATGTATAAGCCTAACGAAGTAGCTGGCTGCTTCTTTGTCTGACACCTGTTCCCCAGCTGCTATTTTAGCTTGGATGCGTGGATCAACACCCTTCATCGCATCCTTATACAGCTTCAGCTGCTCCTTACTCATTTCAGTCTTTACCGTCTGCACCTCTTTACGGGGCTTCTTATCGGCATCAAGGTCTTCTACATAATGAACATTCTTTCCAAGAAGTCCGAGAATTGCTGGTTGCCCGACAAGCACCTTATCAAAGGTTTTGCCACCGAAGATACCTTTCTTTTCAGAAGGCATGCGCTTAACAAACTTCTTAACAAATTTCTTAGAGCCCAGAGGATGCTCTGCCTCACCAGATCGTGCGATACGCAAAATTGGGGCAATGTCCGAAGGATCGTTCTGTACAATAGACGCAGTCAGTCCCATAAATCGGGGTATCTTGTCCCTTGCGTGCTCTAAGGCCTTAAAGGTTTGCGAGCGTTGGTTGGTAACTTTGTGCATCTCATCTGCAATAAGAACGTCTGGCTTATACTTGTCAATGAAAGCATCTGGGTTCTTCCTAAAGGCACTGTATGATGTGATTACATATTCAACGTCATCCCCAACATCCTTGCCGGCTCTTTTTAGTATGACACCTTTAGAGTCTGTAAACTTCTTTACACCCTTTTCAAGGAAGTTATTCCTCAGCCCAGCAGGTACAACAACAAGGGCGCGATTTGCCTTTTTCTTGTCCTTCAATGCCTCAAAGGCGGCAACACTAGAGACAGTTTTTCCCGTACCAGTTCCATGAGCAGCAATTACGCCCTCCTTCTCTGGAAACGTAGTCACTCTGCGAATAAACTCTTTTTGATGATCATATGGTTTAAAAAAACTTTTCATACGGCTTTTGCGAACCCACGTCTTCCCCATCACCGGAGCACCGGATTGATCTTTTCCTTTGTAGCTTGAAGGCAGTTTGCGCCAGTGACCACTCTCTTCTGCCTGTTTATAAAGCCCACCATATATGGGGGAATACACTAACGACTGAATCCAACTCATCCTTTCGCTCCTGTCCTTGCTACGGATACTACTGAGTTGTAGTAAGCCTCAACACCTTCTCTACGCTCTTCGAGCTCCTCTTTTAAACCATATGAGGTGGGTGTAAACGTGGGTGTGACTACATACGATGTCCACTTTCTACCCCCCTCTCTTTTGGCCTTAAATCCGGAAATACTTCTAAACCACTTGTGCTTAGCGGCCCCCGCTTTCGTCGTTGCCAGGCCGGCCAAATGGTCGTTTAACTTCTTAAGGTTCTCATCAGCATAAGGTTTGAATTTATCCCCCTCTGCTGCCTGCTTAGCAGCCAGACCGGCATCGTTGTAAAGGCTCTGCAACATCTTCTCTTTTTTCGCTGTCATACGCTTACTTTTAATATTTGCAGCGAATTTATTTCCATCGATATTGACTTGGTTCCGCTTCTTAGTAGTCCCTGACCTTCGCTCGCGCTTTGGCGCATTATCTATAAAGACCGGCTGAACGTCCGAGGCGACATCTTTTGGCTGAAGACTCTCGATAGTGGCTTTACTTATCTTGAAACGTGCACCAAAAAGAGCCGACCCGCCGGATTTCCACCTATTTAAACCTGTTCGAACCACACCCTCATTGGAACGGCCCATATTGGGGTTCACACAAGCTTCGTGGAATCCTGGAGCTTCGATAGTCGCACCTTGTGTGGAGACCCACGTCTCGTTCTCGGAGCTCATACCAATCGTATTACTCATATCCCCACTACTTCCCGGCAAATAGTTGGTATGCGTATGTGTAGTATTTGAGATTGCGTTTATACTTTGTACCCAGGTGTCCCCACCCATCATATCTGTTTCGGTGGCAAGGTGTCTCCGTCTAGTTATGCCTTGTGTCCACCGAACGGTGGCGTCTGCACCCCCCACGCGCCCACTCTCGGGCTTTCCCGAAGAGTTGACCTTAATGCCCTTAAAATAAGTTGGATCCCCTGTTGCTACCCCGTAGTATTCTTGAGCGATTGCATTGGCTGCTTCTTTCATGTTTGCACCAATTTCCCTAGTGGTGCTGGGCGAGAACGTGTCTAACCCATCGCAGAATGTAAGAACACTGCCACACCCCAATATTGGCCAATAAAAGTGCTTTGCCACGTTATTCGGTAAATAGCGGTCATCGTAATAGCCAGTGCCAGCTGTTCCTTTTAAGATCACCTCTTCAAACGTTGCCGCATTGTTTGGATTGTCTACATTGTCAAAGTCTATGTTCTCATCATGGGGTCGACATGCAGCAAACGATATGTCTGTTTGAGCCATATCGGTGGATATAGTATGCGTAATAGAAGAGATATACCCGTAATGGTGCTTACCAATGTTCGGGTTAGGCTCCCCCTTTTTCGCAGGATCCAACTTATCTATTATAAGAAACGAGAAGCCAGGAACCATTTGAGGGGAGAAGATACAATTTATCGTACCCTGCCTCTCACCAAAATACATTTTCCAAAAAAGGTAGTCGGTAGCTAAAGAGACATATTTTTTCCGTTCCTTCTTTGTTCCGAACGCCCCGATGTCACCTTGCCAAGAGAATGCGGAGTTAGGTCCCACAAACTTCTCGTGAGGCATGATCACGCTTTCAAGGCGTGACTTCCACCCCTGTAAAGGCTGCCCCCTTGTCGGCTGACTCAAAAGGGGATTAAACGCTTGAAAGTCTGGAGCGTATACGCGATTTGCTATGTAGGTCGCACCACCACCCCCACCAGTTATTCTTTTCTTATAATACGCTGGCTTGATTTCAGTTGGACTTGATTGGTTCTCATCCCATACAGCCTCGTAAGATACCTTTGAGCCTTTTCTTTTGGCCATCTGCTCAGTACGGGACATGAGTCGAGTGGGTTCACCTAAGAATATTCGCTTTGTGGTGAAGTTTGTATACATATCTGGGAAGATGATGTTGCATGTAGGTGGCGGAAGGAACCAAAGGTCAGGTTTTATAAGGAGGTAATTTAGAGATGTCCCGTTATGGAAGTTCCTATAAAAATTATAGTTGTAGTTATGGAGCCCATGCTTCTTTTTATCATTCTTATGCGATATGTTGTTATTGTACGGCTTCATCTTTTCACCGTCTAGTATCGCCATCTTTGGACTAGGTATTGTAACCATATTGTAGTACAAGGTGCCCAGTATAAAGTCAAGGCATTGTCTGAGAGAGGTGTGGCTTCCTGTTCCGGCAATGCGCCGCTTAAGATACTTCTTGAAGACTTTAGCGTTGAAGAGTTTATCTGCGGTCTCATCTCCCTGAAGACCAACGAGAAGATCTGAAAATCTTGTGCGAACTAACTGTTTTGCCCAAAAAACATTGCTTACACAAAATGACTCCAATACCATCCTGTGCACACCAGTAACGGTGTTTCGAACACCCTTCCCACTACCTTCGGGAAAGTGCTTTGTCCCAGCTATCCAGCGGGTAAGGTTTGCAGACAAATCCTTTCCCTGAAACGTTTTAGACGTCCGATCATTCTGAACACCCAAAAAAGCGTTCTCAAAGTGCTCTATACCCCCTGATTTGGAGTTAGATGAATGTTGTTTTATTGTATCCAAATTGTTAGAGGGATCTATACACTGCATGACAAGTGTTCGACCAGCAGCGGTTCTAGTGAAAAAATATCCAGCGTATTCACCAAAAAATAGTAACTTATAGTCTGATCCTTTTAATATCTTTGAGTCTTTTGTTGCAATACCGGGAGGCTCAAACTGAAACGACTCACCACGCACGGACTCCGTAGTCTCTGTCCTTTCAAAGGAGTCCTCAACTATTGTTGTTGTTCTTTTTGTATATGTAGTCCACGTCACAGGGTCGTGGCGCCGCGTGGCTTCGGTGAGGTAGAATACATGCACAAGTGCGCGAGGTTTTATCTGATAAAATTCACTGGTAGGTACTAAGTGAATGTTGGCAACAGCTGCCTGACCAACTTGGAATATAGTCTCAACCCGACTGACCGGGACGCAGACCCCGTCTATGTATACCTTTACAGATACTTGTGATCCTACTGTCCCCATTATATCACCGTCATATAGTTCTTAGCGTTGTTTGATAGCGCCTCAAGAACATCGTAATTAACTTCCGAAGACTGAGAGAACAATGTCTTACCTTCAGACTCTGCTTGCATCGCCCTAATGCGATCGACACTGTTGTCTTCCATATATTTCCGTATCCCCATCTCCCTCATGGCATCCACTGGACCTTTAAACAGTGGTGGCGAGTCTGTAGATGAGTTATCTAATAGCCAGTGAGCAGTCGTGGGACTATCTAGTGATGGTGATAAAAATTTAGACCATGTTACATCGCTCGCGGACTTGGATTTGACTTTATTCTCAACCCTATCCACATAATAGTAATTTCCTCGCGCCTTTTTCCCTGGGTAAACTCCCCCTGACAACTGCGATTGGTAAGAGAAGTAGTCATATCCTGAGTTATGTGCAGAGTTTAAAGAAAACCCCTTGTCATTGTCATTGTCGTCGAAGTGCCTTGGGTTGTGCCATGTCAGATCAAGGTAGTCCGTAATTAAAAACGTGAACGAGAAGGGACACATATCTGGCTGATCTGCGTTTACACTAATGTTCGTACTGAGTATAAACCCCCTAACAACAAAATCTTCAAACCCTAAGTATACTTGAGACTTAGTTTCCGCGCATCGGGTGCCTCGTAGATATAACTGGTAGTTTGCGATCCATTCATTTTTCCAATTGAAGTTACGGCTGTTAAATAGGAACCCATTAATAGACGCGATGGTAGGCTGGGAACCAAAAAAGAAGGTGTGGTTGGCCCCAAATGTTTGGATAACCTGGGCACGCTCCTGAAACTGCATATCAAACGAGTGTAGGCAAAAGTTTGTAGTTGTGGTGGAAAATCCATAGGATTGGGGGTCACCACTTGGCGCTGAGGAGTTTAGAAGACTTATCGGCTTGGCCTCCCCACCAACGCTTGAGCGAACCTCAATCCAGCCAAACGTATTTTCGCGGGACTTCAGACCCATTATACCTGGGCGCCGCACGAGCATATCCTTACCTTTCGTAGCAATATGCGTATCATTGTTAAGCGACTCAACAAAAGGGTCCTGCTCTACTAAAAAGATTGCCATAACTACCTCTTAAACGCTGTCTTTACAATAATATCTTTTATGGGCTTAATAACGATAGGCGTACTATCGACTATCCCAGCCATCTTTGCTGTGGTGGTACCGTTAAACAGATACCTAACTATCCGCTCTACTGTTGCCTCTGAGTCAGGTATCTCGGTGTAGGTAACCCGCTTCCCCGCTACAACTATTCTTGAATCATCTGACATTATTTACTCCCCTCTTTTTTCCCGCCAGTGCTGCCACCTTTGTTTCCGCCTTTACCGTAATCTCCCCAACTAAATCCGGGATTCCAGTTTACTGGCCCCTTAGCCCCGCTTGCAAAATGGGAGACCGCATTTGCGAATAGGTGTACCGCGCTACCAAAGTCTCTTGGCTGCCCTATGTTTGCCGAACCACCACCTCCGTATCCGGCTTTATCTTGGAAAGCCTGATCGAACTGCGCGGGGTCAAACATCCCGACCTTATTCATAAGGGCGTTAGCGGTGAGTTTATTAAGGGGGGTTTTCGATAGAGACCCTATCGGATCATCGGCGTCAAAGCCCGGCAGATTCCTGAACTTATCCGAGTATGTATCGCTTTGCACAACCGTACGACCAGTGACTGGCCCATCTTTCCACCTTAATACGTCTAAGTCACCTAAATCGGCTGCCCTTAGGTTACCTACCCGCATCAGGTCTTCGATCACGCTTCTCCTCGCGCCTTCTGAAACACCTTTGGACTCTAAGAGAGACCGTGTCACAATAAATCCACCGACATCCGGTAAGCCGGCAGCGGTATATTTACCAGCCTCCCCTCTTGCGTACTCAAGAAGAGTCTGATCTCCTCCCTCGTCATATCCCTTTCTGAATGATCTATATAGCTGCGCACCCATACCTTTACGCATTTTGCTTGCAGTCAAAGTCGGGAACGCGGGTGATGAATCCTGAATAGAGAATACATCCTTAGTTACAAACATTTTGCGAAAACTTTCGTACTCTGAGTCGGTCATCCCCGGTACGCTTAGGACGGATTCCCATTTTTCCCTCGTTTTATCAAAGGCAGGCTGGACTGTTGTATTCATTATTATATACTGTGTCTCCAATTCAGCTTCTTCGAAGAGAGTAGCGTCCCCATAAGTAACTCTGTTGTTGTACAGATTCCACATAGCAGACTGTACGATCTCATTGTCGATCTTGTTAATTGCATCGCTGGCCTCGGCCGCTTTTTCCCCATTCTTTACGTACTCATTGTTTGTCTTTAGCGCGGTAATTACCGCGCGCTGCTGCTCTGGTGACATCTCTTTATAATATGACGATTGCATTGTAATTCCCATTATCGCCCGAGAACGATGTCCTTGGTAGCCCGCAGGTGCACTATCTGTCCATGTAAATGTACTATTGTCTCCCGGATCATCGAATCCAGTGAACTCGTGGGTGCCCTCGCTACCGAGGAGCCCACCATGACTAGTTTGGTTATAAGCCGCCATGGCAAGGTCATCCCAAGAAGTCCTAGAATAGCTGTGCGCAGCTATTTTCGCTTGCTGGTCAGCAAAATATTCATAACTTATAAATGGTGAGTGTCTACCATACCACTCCTTATCTAATCCAGGTACCAGATCTTCCCCTACCCAGCCGCCAGTTTGGGCGTTAACCCATTGTCCAATTTTAGAGATAGTGGTCGCTGGATTGTAAACCCCACCCTTTTGGTACCTGGCTTGGTCCCTAACCATTTCCAGATAATCCTCTTTAATTTTGTCAACCTGTCTATCGGAGAATCTGGTAGAGATAGCATCTATTTCCAGGATCCCGGTTTTGTTAGTAAACCCACTGCCTAAAGACCCCAAACCTCTCTGAATGTCTATACTGAACTCTGGGGCGGACTGCTCTACCGCCGCTGTAATTTGCTGTTTCCCCTTGTCGGTGGGCATTCCAGTAGAGTCTGTTTCCACAGATACGCCGGAGTGTTTTAGATTGGAAGCCAACTTCTTCATCCGATCAGGGTCCATCACCCTGCTTCCGCTGAACATATTAGTGTTCTGGAAAGCTATCTTACCGTCCCCTCGACCTTGCTGCCTTACAAACCCCTGAATGACTGCCGCGGCATTCGCTTTAGTCTCTTTAGACATGCTTCTAAATTGTCGCTGAGCATCTACCGCAGTAGCATGGAGCTTGTCTAGACGATCTAAACGCATATACGTTTTTGCGCCGAACAGATCCTCGTACCATGGGGCATCAGTTGTAACAAAATCCCTGCCTTCCACGCCATCCGGCCTAACGCTGGTCATAACGGAACTAGGCGCACTATGATATAGCTCCTCTCGAAGATCCTCCCTTTCGGCAGAGAACCAAGTTATATTAGGGGCGCGGTGTCCTACGCCCATATCTAAAGCGTCCATCCTTGCCGTGATTTCGGTGAGCGATGGTCCGGCTATGGCATGCATGGTACTTAATGTAGTTCCCCTTTGATAATCGGTCTCAGCCCCACCGCTCCATCTGTTCATAAAACCACCCCACCTTCTTGATATAG
>CETC01034664.1_pt1 | contig 20257 bp, 7 predicted proteins | sample 326911 | NCBI WGS metagenome assembly CETC01 (sample SAMEA2622694, study PRJEB7988) | marine metagenome | isolation source: saline water (ENVO:00002010), including | reverse complement strand
ATTTGAAGTTTCTTTTTGTGATGGTTACAGAACTTACAATGAAAAGCAATTTCACCGTTTTTTAATTTATAACCATTACCAAAAACTTGCTCCAATAATTCTAATAAATGAGTATTATACATCTATATAATATATAACATTTTTCCTATACAGGTCAAGCTTTTTCTTCAAAAAGTGACATTGTTAATGCATCATACATATCAATGTTTCGTTTATCCCAATTTCCTCGTGTTGTTGTTTTACACCAGTCTGATGTATCATATCGTTCTTCTATTTTCATCTTAACAAAATCTTTTGATTTCATACCTTTAACCCTTGATTTACCAAATACTTTTTTTCTACCTGTATTTGGGTTAATGTTGATAACAGGTACACTCATAGCGTTTTCTAATATGAAACAGAACACTGCGTTGAATTTAGCTAATTTAATTATAACTTGTTGTGATGTTCTACCCCCTGAGAATCCTGATAAATTATCTTCTACATGAATTTTGTCTATTTTATGTGGTTTTTCTTCTAAAATATCCATAGCATAATATGCTTTTTCTTGTATTGTTTTTTGTTTTTTGATATCAATGAAACCCATATCGAGTATTTTTCTGTTTTGTGTAAATGCATAACCTATTGTTGTGGTTGAAACATCTAATCCTAATATAACCATTTTATTCCCTTTATATATCAAATCTTAACTTAAATGATAAAGTTCCCCAATTAATTTTTTTTACTGGTTGAGATAATCTTCCCACAACAACTAACTCATCTTCATCATCATATAAACCTACAGTTGTTATATACGGACTCCATCCACTAGCAGTTAATTGTGGTTCTACTTGCCCGAAATCTGTTTGTACTGAAGGATTATTTGAGCCACTTTTTGATGTAGGATTATTAGAACCATTTAATTCTGTTCCGTTTACTGAAATATCATATTCTTGTATATACAAAGTATGAGTAGATTTAAAATCTGTTGTATAATTCTCAGTAGAAACATCTGTATAATTAACACTACCAGACCAAGAACCCGTTTCTGTTAAAACAACTAAACCTGTGTTATAAAAAATATTTCCAATATAATTATCCGATGATGATATTGATGTAGCATTACTTTGTGAATGAACAGCGTTACTGGAATATAAATTTCCCTTTCCATCATCTTTTATAATAACTGTTTTATTAAATGAATTTGATTTGTCTCGTAATTCAAATGAATTTGGTTTAATTTCTTCCCCAAAGAGTTTTTGTGAAATAGATATAACAGAACCAGATGAATAAAACTTGTTACGATGTTGAGGGTTAGTTTGATTGTGATAACCAAAAGTGTGAACATCTTGATTTATTGCTAAGTCAGAACCACTTAAATAATAATTTACTCTCAATGATTTATAATAACTACCTGAAATAGTATCTGAACCAGACCTGTACTGGACAGAATTAATACCAGCAGAACCAGTTATTAAAGAAAAAGATTTATGTAATTTTATCCTGTTTACACTTAACGCATCACTGCTTAAAGTTTTGTAGATTGCCATATCATAACTGTATCAAAATTAATAAGTTATATTAACTTTCATAATAGCTTCTTTATCAAAGTTCTTATGAATTGGCTTACTTAATCTTCCTACTGCTACTAATGTTTCTGTATTGTCATATAATCCTACAGTTGTAATAAATGTAGATGGATTACCTTCCATTGTAGGTTGTCTATATTCATTTGCTGAACCACTCGTAAAAGTTGGATTATTACTAAAATTAAAATGATTTGCTTTAGCTCTACAAAAATAACTAACAGTTTTTTGGTCTTCTTCATTTCTAAACTTTTGTTCTGCTGCTCTATTCATAGCTATGAACATTCTGAAAGCGTTATCTGCCGTAGCATCATTGTTCAATTCAGGAGCAAATCCATTATGAACAACTGTAGCATCACTAGCACTATTTACATAAGCTGGTGAACCAGGTAAACTACTTGACAATGAACTTAATCCTGATACTTCTGATGTAGCGTTGAAAACCATAATACCCATATTAGGATAATACCAACCGAATATATCAGTTCCAACTTTAGTACCATCAGAACCACTTACGATATTATATCTGGGTCCTACAGGAGAAGCTGATGCAGCTACTGTAGCACTATCGTCAGTAAAATGACGCGTTATACCATCTTTTATAGTAGTTGAACCTGATAATTGTAAAGTCCAATTTTTCTTATTTAATCTATCTTTCATTCTAGCACGCTCAGCTACAATTACATAAATATCATTTGCTAAAGTACCAGAAACAAATTGAAATCCATCTTCAATAGAATCACCAGTTTCATTTTTTGTTGGGTCTAATAATAAATTAGCGAACTGCTTATAAATTACTTCTGTTTCACCTTTAACATTTGTTACATTACTTGAACCTGAACCTCCTATGTGTCCGTATGCAACACTAAAATGGTCAGCACTACTATGTTGAACATTATAATAATAATTTTTTTGTGTTGCTGATAAAGAAGATGTAGTCAAAGTAGAGCCTACTACCGTACCTACTCCGTTAGTAAAATAACCTTCAGTAACCTTATTGGCGTCATTTACTATGACATCTTCATTTTGGTCAAAATTTACATATAATGGCATTTTTATCTCCTAAATATTATGAATTTGCTTTAGCTGTTATAGTTACTGAATCGATAGCACCCGATGCTACTCCTTCAATAATAACAGTTAATTGTTTATCAGTTGTAGTTGGTTTAGCATTGACTATAAGTGTTCTACCACGAAAATGAGCTGCTGAAGGTATCCCTAATGATGAAGGATATTGTACAGCTGTATAACCTATGTTTTTAGCTGGTAGATTAAATCCAAAACCCGCTGTGTCATTTACTTTAAAAATATAATCTTCAGTCTCAGTACCGTAATTATCTGTTCTAGGTGAAATTGTTACTTTGTCTTTTAAAGTATCTAAAGTAAAAGACCTTGTAGATAAATCAATAATTTTTGGAAACTTAGTTATAAATCTTTGAGTATCAAATAATTTGTATTTCATTAAAGTTGAATCATCTGGAGCTGGTTCAATTAAAGGCATTCCTGTAATATGTGCGTCGTAAAAAGCTGAACCTGAGGGATGGTCAACATTCCATGTTGAATAATCTACTCCGTCATCTGCTAGTGCAAATTTTGTTATACCGAGTGAACTTCCTTCTGCTAATTTTTTTCTTCCATGTTTTGTTAATATCGCATCAACAATAACTGAAGTGTTATCTAAAAATCCCATTTTTTTCTCCTGTATTGTAATTTAATTACTCGTCTATAAATATCATTTTTTTAAAAAAAAATAATTATAATTTTTTCTCAACTTTTAAAATTTTATCTGTATCTGAACCACCTATATCTATTGTATATGCTGAAGCAGTTAATATATCTAATCCATGAGGAAACATTATTTTTCCACCTAAATTTTGAGTACCTTGATAAAATAATTTATTTAATCTTTGCTTAGTAGTAGGAGCATTGATATAGTGATTAGATGGATAATATAAAACACCATTAGAAGATGTAAAATATGATGTTCTTCCTATCATTCTACCCGGCACTGGGTTTTCTAAATCAGATGACCCTCTAACATTCCAGTATGAATTATATGTTACTGGATGAACAGTATCATCTTGGTCTATAAAAATTTTATTTAATGTTGTACCCATTTCAGACAACTCAACACTCCAGTTATCAAAAATCTCACTATGTTTAAATGAACCAGATTGTAATTCAGTATCTCCTATCGTGATAAACTCTACACCCTTTTCTACATAATTAGTATTATAATCTCCGTCTGCTCCTGCATTAGCAAAATGTGGAAAATGTACATTATTATCAAACTCACCTTGATACCATTGTTTATCAGGTAAAAATCTTTCAGTCATGTGTTTTACTGAAGATTCGTGTAAATTTTCATTATGTGTACTTGTAATAGTATAATAATCAGAATAATTAAGTGTTTTTTCATACAAATTATTGTTAGCTGAAGATGAAATATTTAAATAGTTATCAATATAATTAAAAGTTTTTTCATACAAATTATCATTAATAGAAGATGTGATAATAAGAGTATCATCAATATAATTAAAAGTTTTTTCAAAAACATTTTCATTTAATGAACCAGAAAAAGTTAAAGTATTATTAATATAATTAATAGAACTACTATGTTCAAAAATTACTGAACTTGTCAAAATTAAGTTATCATCTATATAACTAAAATTAGAATTAACATACGGTGTTTCAAACGAACCAGTAAATATTAAAATATCATCGATATATTTTAAATTAGAATTTTCATGAGTAGAAATAAAATTACTGCTAGTCATATTATAATATGAGTTTATCAAGTCAACTGATGATTCATACATAGGAAAATATTTAGAATTTGAAACATTTAAATAATTGTTAATATATTTAATTTGTTTTTCAAAAATTGATGTAAAAGACCCTGTAGCGTTATAAAAATTCAAGTAATTGATTGAAGATGAATAAGGCGCAGAAAATGAACTTGACATTACATAATAATTTGAAATTTGATTAATTGAACCGGTATGAATAGGTATAACTGAGCTTGTTATATTAGTATAATCAGAAACATAATCTAAAAATGTAGCATTTTCAAAAAAGTTATCGTTGTAACTACCAGTAATTGAATTATTTAAATTATAAAAATAATTTATACTTGATGTAAAAGGAGTTGTAAAGTTTGAACTTGATAAGTTAAAATAATTTGTCATTATAATACTATCACCTTCAAAAGCGGAACTTGATTCTATTGTCAGAGGGTGTAATTTAACTTTATTTCTTTTTAAAATATCTTGTTTTATAACAATACCTTTTTGTTCAATAGTTGTTCTTCCCGGAATAATGTTTTGTAAATTATCTAATATGTTATAATTAAATAATTTTTCTTGTGAAGAAATATATTTGTTTATATCTAATTTTACACCTGTTAAAACTTCGTTTCTAAATGTATCTAAATCTGTATATTCTGATTCAAATTGATTTTGAGGGTCTGCGAATTTATCTGCTATATTAAAATCACTTATTTGATTTAAAATATATGCATCTATTTTATCTACTGGTGACCTTTCTATAACTATTTTACTACTATTTTTTCTTTTTTCAGACCTATTCAATTCACTATTAGATGGTATTGAACTTGGTTTTTTATAATTTAAATTAAGAGTAAAAGTTTCTGTTGGTCTAATTAAAACTTTATTATCATTTTGTTGTTCATAACCATCACTTCTTTGAGAAAATTTAAATACATCTATTGTAGAATTTTGATACAAAGAACCACAATTTATTAAATTAACTGTTTTTGTATAATCATTATTATAATTTTTATTTGCATCTACTAAACTAATTGCTTCATTTCTTTTGTAGTTTTCATTCAATCTATATCTGTAAATCAATCCTTCTCTTGAAGAACTAATAGTATTTCCTACTACACTTTTTTTATTTAAAATATGTTGTTTAAATTTAGATGCACTTAATATTTCATTCCAAGCTCTAAACTCTGCTAAAGAACCAGTAAAAGTTCTTCCTAAAATTAAATTACCAGAAACAGGAGTAGAAGAAGTAATGTCTAAACTCGAACCACTCATAAAATTAACATTTGTTATTTGGTCATGTGATGTTAAAGTTACTTTTTCAAACTTTGAAATTTTATCAAATTCTTGCAATCCTAAATACAAATCATAAGATTGTGTTATAGCAGAGTTAAGACTTGATGTTCTTTTTTGTAACATCACATTCCATAATTTAGAATTATTCAAAGAAAAGTAAGATGTTGACATTGAAACAGCATTAGAAGCTATAGCCAAACTACCAGTTTTTGAATTATTAAGTCTAAATCTTAATGACGCTGTATTTGAATTACTCGCTGATGGTACAATAGCTAAATCCCAAAGTTTTTCATTACCACTACCGCTACTTTCAACAATTATTTGTTCTGTTGTATTAGATGGTGAAGATAACACAAACTCTAATCCGACTCCATTAGCATTATTAGTCCACCAATCAAAATTTAATTTTGAATTTTTATAAATTTTTAAAGAACCAAATTGTTCTGTTGTTTGAATAAATGAAACATTATCATTTGTACCTAACAGTCCTTTAGTTAAAGCATTACCATCATTTGTTATAGTTGAAGGATTTTGTTCTTCTAAAGAACCACCATATTCTTTTACTCTTATTACATCTGGCGGATATCCATAACAATTCAATAAAGCTTTTATAGATTCTTGTGTACCTTTTGTTTTTAAAATATAAATTAAATTATTTAAATTATTACGCCAAACATTATTTTTTACATTTTTTATTACATCTTCTGAACCAGATGCTATTGTATTGTAAAAAGAACTTAAATTTGAATCAAACGGGTCTATTAATTCCCAACCTAAGTTTTTAGCTAATATCGGTAATAAGTTATTTGGCATGGTATCATTTTTATCATACTTTCTTTTAGCAAATGACTTGTAATTATCAATATAATTTCTACTCAAATCATAACTTTCACCTAACATATTTACAAATTTTTTCAAAGTTGTTGAATCACTTTTTTCTTTTAATTTAACAGGTAAATTATTTTGTAAACTATGAATATTGTTGTCATCGTATGAAGATGCTGATAATAACAATCCGTCATACCAATTTGAAAACTCAGTCGAACTTGTTGAATATAATAATGAAAAAGGTAATGCTTTACTTGGGTCATTTAAAGTTAATTTAACATCTGTTATAAATGATGATAATACTGCTGTTTTATCCCCATACCAACTAATTGGAAACAAATCACCCATAGGTAAGATAGAACCACTCTTGATTCCTTGATTTGGGTTTGAAGAAATTAATTGTCCATATGTTTGATAATTATGAGCAACGATTTCATGTGAACCGGTTATATTTGAACCATTTAAAATTTGACATATTGCAGTATAGTTATTGTCATCTTCTATATCTATTGTAACTTGCCCTTCGTGAATTGAACCAGTAAAATTAAGTTGATATATATCAGCAACATCCGATTCAGTAACAACTCCAGGAGTTGTAGGTCTCCAATAAGATTGTGATGCTTGATATATAAATCTTCTGTAATTATTAATACTAAAATCTGGTGATAGAATAGAACTACTTCCATGAGCACTATTTGGTAATATAGGGAATTGGTCAGCATTAGTTGTTTCAAATGTTAATCCCGATGTGCTTCCTGTTATTTCATGATTTCCTCGTAAAATAAATGATAAATAAACAGAACCACTATAATTGTAAAGTGGAGCTTTATCAACTCTAAATTGGTCATTAAAAATATGAATTTTTTGACTTGAGCCTAAACCTTGAGTTGTGTGTTTAAATACTTGTCCAAAACCATCATGATTTTTTAATATAGACATTTGCGCACCACCTGATACTGGATATTGACTTGCATAATTTTGTCCTACACCAGGAGCAGAAGCAGTGTATGGAAATGTAAATTGATTATCATTATATAAGAATTTTTCATAAGGTGTAAAAGTTTGTTTTATTTTTCTTATTTCTTCAAATGTGTCTTTTCTTGTTTGAATCATAGAAGAACCAGATGAATATAATGATTGTGATAAAGTTAACAAATGATTTTCAATATTAGAAACTTTTGTTTTAAAGTTTTTTAATTTTTCTGTAGCAGAACCGAATACAACATGATTTGAAAAATTTGTAAAATCAATATTTAAATTAACATCTGATTGACTTATTTCTGTTAAAATTTCATCTAAAGCAATATTATCAGAACCAGAAATTAAATTATTATAATTTTGTAATGAATCTAATGTTTGATTTGTATTACTATAAAAAGAAGTATCAGGAGTTAAAGACCCTTGACTATCAGAACCAATAATATTACTTATATAATTTACATTTATATTTTGTGATGTTATTACTTTTCTATCTAAAGTAACTTCATCAAACATTGTTAAATCTAACGGCAATGGTTCATTTAATCTTAAAATTAAAGAATCATAATCAAATGTTACTGTATCAACTGTATAATTAACAACAGGTATATATCTTCCTTGAGAAAAACCTAATACGAAATTAAAAGGATTGTAAGAATCAGCAGCAGTTCCATAAAACACTGCATTGAAATCTACATTATTTAAAATCGTTAACACAGGACTACCATCTTCTTCAAATGTATCATTTTTAGCAATCAATCTGACTTCTTTTCTTGATGGTGAAATAGTATCAATTATAAATTTTGGATTATTACCTATTCCCGCTATAGTAAAAAAGTTTTTTAAAAAATGATAATTTAAATCATAAACACCACTTGGGAACAATTTTTGACTTAAAGTTTGACTTGGGAATAATAATATATTTGGAGGTGTAGTAGGCTCACTATCATCGTCATCTATTTTTAATCCTGTAAATCCATCTGCATATGGGTCATATTCATTTTGTATATAATTACTTGAATTATATACAAAATAAGATGCAAATTGTCCGTTTGGTCCTATGACGATATTATTGTTTTCATCTGTAATGGTTACTTTTACATCATCAGTTTCAACATCAAATGAATAATCAACTGAGGTACCAGCAATTAATTCTAATTCTTGTACATTAAAATCATTTATATAATCAGGCATATTTAAAAGGCTCCGTCAGTTGATTCTGTTGTAGGTGTTATCATAACATCATCTTTAATCAATGGTATATCTTTACTTGTTTTTTGCAAAGAATAATCTCCTATGATAATTCCTTTATTGTTTTGTCCACTTGTATCTATAACGATATCATCCTGTGAATCACCGAAATTAAATTCTAAGATACAATTATCCCTTAGAATAGAATTTGTACTATCGTTAATAAATATTAAACCAACACAACTTTCATCTGAAAATGTTGTTTCTTCTGTTTCCCCATCCCAATAACCATCAGGATTTGTTTCTTCATCATAAATGTCATAATATGCTTCATAAGCATCAGGTATATCTTGAATCATCAATAAATAATCCATATCATAAGCACCTGAGAAAAATCTTGTTTGTGCTAAATCAACTTTACCTAAATGATTTCCTAATTCATCGTTTTGTAATGCTTCTTCGGCTTTTTGTTTATCTAAAATTTCTGTTTCTTTAAATTGATTTTGATTTACAATATTAATCACATCATTTATATATTTACTTTCATCACTTATACCGCCTATGACAGGTGATGTTTCTGGCCATGGTAAATAATCAAAACCAGTACCTCCAATTTCTGAAAATTCGTCTTTGTAAACTTCATCAACATTTAAATAAAATTTTGCAGTTATTATATCTGTTTTTGAGATAGTAATTGAATTACTTGGTGGGGAAAATGTATTACAATAATGATTTCGTACTAAAGGAATAGTAGATAATAAAAAATTTATACTGGAAGCACCATAAGCTATTATTTCAGTTTCAAACCCTTCAGTTGGAAAAGGGCCATTGTAATATAATTGATAACAACCTGCACTACAATCTATTCCATTGAATCCATCAAGGAATCCCCAATTCCAAAAAGTATAACCCAAACAGGTATTACCAGAAGCTTCTTGATATTCTAAAGTATCTGCAGAACACTCACTGGTTTCACCGCCTGTTATATGATTTTCTCCAAAAATACCCCATGATTCCCATTCTTGCATTAAATCTACTTCTACTTCTTGGCCATTTATTGTCCGAGTTTCACTTAAAAAGGCAACACCATTCCATCCTGGTCTTTCACCCAACCCATCGCCTGCATCATGATACCAATTAGCAATGTCATTAGTTATATCATTCCCCAAATATTGGGAGTAACCAACACAACCTTTTTCTGGTGGATAATAATAATCACACAAATACTGCCAAGGTAATATAGGATTATCTCCTATCATTAGAATATATATATCTTGAAAAGAATTATTTCGTAAAGCAAATTCAGAAATTTCAGATTGACAATCAGTCGATGCAGTGAGTGTTTGTTCATATTCAACAACAGCTCTTATAACCTTTAAACCAGGTTCTTGATAAAAATGCCTGATAGGTGAATTGATTCCAGAATATGTTACACTTCCTGTATTTTTTATTTTTAGATATTCTTCATATAATTCTTCATCAGATAAATGTGTAGTTTCTTCATCACCCCATTCTAAAACAGCAATATTTAATAAAGAATTCATTAAATCATTATCTGACAAATACTCAAATTCATGATTATCATTATAACCTAATTTTACACTAAAATCAACCAAATTAGGAGCTGTTGTATTATTATATTCTTCCGTTCCTATATCATAATATTGTTGTAAGTAATAATTTGAATTTGAAATTTTTATATCAGTAATTGGTCTTATTGCAATTACTGATTGGTAATCTGTTTGTGAAATACAACAATTGTCTATTATCGGTTCTTCACCATTTATAATATAACATTGATAATCATCGGCACCATCCCCGTCAGTATCAAAATTTTGGAGAGTAGCCTCATCTATAGGTTGTGGTGGTGATGGATATGATGGGCACCATAATTCAGAACCTGGTAAAAATAATTGGTCACCGATTGCAATTGTTTTTCTAATAGTATTTAAATCATCATCATATAATTTAGTTTGTAAACCAACATTTTTATATAATGTATCTAAGGAATTATATACATATTGCCCGTATGCATTTTCATAAGGATAATCTTTTAATATTCTATAATCCATTAAAATGCTTTCCTATTTGTAGTTTCTATCTTCATTGACTTAGTAGTTTGTCCTTTTGTTGGCTCTAATGTTTGATTGTCAAATTCAATTCTATAATCAGAAATCATCATTCCAACATTTTTGTTTCCACTATTATCTTCTAATACATCTTGTTCTAAAAGGTCCATTTTTATATCTATAAGTAGAGAATCATCTCGATAATTTTCATTTGTTATTGGTGCTTCTGTGTCATCTTGATTCCAATTTCTTTCTGAACCGAATGGTGTATTATTATTTCTTAAACCCAAACTTTCATCAAATCTACCATATTGATTTACATTTGGTAAAACTGGATAATAATATGTTTGTTGTTGTATATAAATATTAATCATACTGATGACATCAGTTACATTTATATTACCATCATCGTTAATATCTGTTACTACATATTCAGATAAATTAAGTGTTGAAACTTCATCAACTATTGTTTGTATTTCAGTTGAACACCCATCAAATGGTACAGATGTTTGTTCATCGCATAATCCGTAATTAACTAAAAAAACTTGTAATTGAGTTGCATCATATGCTCCTAATATTTTTGAGTAAGAAGCTATTATGTCAAATAAATATTGTTCATTATCCATATAATCAGTCAACACATCAAAATTTTGCGGAACAATATTTTTCCAATATTTTTCATTACTTGGGTTTCCACTAGCATTATCTGTAAATCCTAACATTTCCCACATTGATTTAGGTTCATTAAAATATCTAATTTGTGCAATATCAGTATAATTTAAATGATTACCTAATTCACCAAAATGATTAAATTTCGGTTTAAATATTTCTTCTGGAGTACCGTTTTCTTCAAATGAAGAACCATAATTATCAGTTCCAGGTAAAGCATTAGAAACGCTATTATCAAAATAAGATTTTGTAAAAATATCTAACGCTGATAAAATATTATTTTCATCTATAACAGCCAATGCATTTTCAGTGCTTAACTTATCATAATAATTTTTAAATGGAGTATTAAAATTTGATGTTATGTTATTAATAAAACCCAATTGCCTTTTTATAATGTTTTCATAAATAGAATTAGAACTTATACCACCAATTATAGGTGTTGTTTTTTTGTAAGGAATAAATTTATAACCATCTGAACCTAAATATGTGAAATCATTAAATTTATCAGATTCATTTAAATTAATCACTATCTTAAACTTCTTAACTGCAGATAATATTTCTGAACCTATTATTGAAATTATTTCATTTTTACTACCGTAATGCATATCACCTGTTATTGTATATATACCTGGATTTGTATAATGATGGTATATAACTTTATTTAAATTTAATCGTTGAGCTTCTAAATCAACATTACCATCACCCCAATCGATATTTGAAACATACCAATTCTCACCATAATCTTCTAAAATATCTCTTTCTTCAAATGGATTTAAAGTTTTTATATCTTCTGATGTAGTAGTATATCTCGGATAAAAATAAAATTGAACTTGAGTTGGTGCAGTTGTAAATTCGTATTGTTCTGGGTGTAATTCTTTATCCCAATAATAAAATAATCCAGGTTTTGAATTTGAATTTAAACTTGAAATTGTTCTTACATCTGCATCTGGTATCCAGAAAAAAGTTGCTGTGTAATTATCATTAAAATTTAGTTGCCATTCACCATCAAAATTTTCCGCTCCACAACAACACATTACATCGCCAATGTCAAATATTGCATCTTCATCTGGTATGGGGTAATTACATGCACTTTTATTAGAATTAGTATTAGTGGTTAAATGATTACCGGACCCACCAGCTCCACCAGCGGGATGATTTATTGAATGACCATTTATAAAGGTTCCGGAACCATACGAAATAGGACTACAATCATAAGTATCAAAACATGTTTTACCAAATGATTCACATATTTCTTGACAATTTGAAGGTTCTTCGTATGTTGGGGGTGTTTCTTCATTATAGTATTTCTGTACCCATCCTATAGATGGTTGTGATAATCCTGTGCCAGCTGGTAATTCTAAAATTCCCGAAAATCCATATTCTGACCAATCAGCATATTGTATTTCATCCGGGTAGAATACACCTAATTTTGGTCTTAAATCTAAATCAAAATTATTAATTGAACCTTCTGTATTTTTATCAGGAATATCAATATAATCATAATCAATAGTTTCAATAGTTTGTATTTGATTTAAATCAATACCTTGATATGGTAAATAGGGTATTGTATTTTCATCAAAATATCCAATTGAAGGGTATATTTTTATAAAATCTTCAACTTCAAATATTTGTTCAATTTGATACATAATACCAGAATCATGTTCTGGTGTATTAGATGATTTTAATATTATTTTAAAATATCCAGCATTTTGAAATTTATATTGAAATCCTGTACTCCAAGTTTCATTATTGTAAGCAGTTCTTCTTACAAAATCTTCATTATTATCACTATTACATGGCTCGAGTTCAGGGTATCCTGTACAATCACCACCCCATTGATGAATTGGGTCAGTGGATAATGTTAAACATTCTGATGAATTATCTATACATTCAAATATCTGAAGTGAATAATATTCATGAGTAGTACCATCAACTACCCATACAAATGATTCATTATTAGTGTTAGTTCCATTAAATGCCTTAAATTGATATGTATCATTAGAAAGACCAAATGATGCTGCTGGTGTGATTTCTAATTTATTTTCTCCTATATCACAACAGTCTGATGAAGAATATGGGAGTGTTGATTCTGAACCACAATTGTAATTATCACTATTATAATTTGTAGAAGGGTAACCATCAATTAATTCTTCAGAACAACCGAAATAAACACATTGATGGCCTAAATTATCATTTGTTGAATTTATCCATGTACCTGATGTTATATTTTCATAAGTTGGATATTCAGGTATAATACCATTTGCTGGTCCTGCTAATGTTCCACCATCATCTGGATAATAAATTGGTTTGCCTGAATTATTATATGCTACATAATCACTAATACATGTTATTGTACAAGTTCCTGGTATCATGTTAGGGTCACCATACCATTCATCTAATGTCTCGCCGGCAGCTCCTGGAGGTATAGTTGTGTCTATTGTTGGGTCTATATCATCAGTCCAAGTAAATACTCTTTGTCCAGGAGAATTACAATCAGTTGATAATGCAAACTGTAAATTAATACTATTACCTATTTCTGGGTTACAAAATTGTTCCCATGATACAGCTGAATCACCGGATGTATTAGCTCCCCAAAATTGTTGACCATTAAAATTAGTTACTATACCATCTGGATGAGGTAAAGGATTATTACATAAATATATAGCTAATGTAGTATTAGCTGCTTCACACAAACCAGTATAAGCTTTTATAATACCATACAAGTGTGTATTATATGAGGTATTAGTTTCAAATACAGGTGTTGGACCTTCAAATGCTTCCCAGTCATAAACAGATAAAGGATTATAATCAATGTTTTCAGGGTCTATGGTTAGCCCGTCTGGATGAGTTTCGCCAGCTGCTGTTAAGTTTCCGTTTTCATCAAATATACCATCAAAGCATGCTGTGTATTGACATTCACTATATCCAAATACATCTAATAATTCTACTGTAGCTTCTGGATTATAATTTGCGGCTAATGGGTCCATACAACCACAAGTTGGGCATGTTTCACTTACACATATAATAGAATCATCACAACATACTTCTGTTGGACCAGGACCACCACAAACACCACAATCGTCTAATTCTAATTCACCACCACAAGTACCTGCACAATCTTGATTAGGTCCAGGTAAGCCAGTTGTAGTAAAGTTATTATCACCGCCACAAACCCCACATTCATCTAAATATCCTACTTCACAACAAATAGTGCTTGATAAACCTAGTTCATATAAACTTTCTTCATACTCAGTCGGTACATAACATATTGCATCAGCATTACTACAACAACCCAAATCACAAATCACATTTGAAGCACAATCACAATTATAACCAGTATCTGTTCCGTCATTATTTAAAGTCCAACAATTTGATAACATCCCTGTATCTGTACATTGGGGGCCGTCTGCTGTACACATAGTATCTACATGGCAAGCTGCAGCTGTTTCATAAAATGTACCTGAGTCAGTTTCACAATAAAATTTATTAGTCACTGCAGTTCCAGTGCCATTACAATCAGGTGAATCAAGTTCAGTTAAATCAACACAAGATTGAGTTGCGGCTAATTCATCATCTCCACAACCATAACCATCATTATCATTGTCTGTGTAATATAAGTTTAAATCACTTATATTATCACAATCACATCCATAACCTGTTTCGGGATAAGTACAACCATAATTAATATTTGCGGTAGGGTCATAATTACAAGCGTCTGCATCTGTACAACCTACATAACTACATTGGCCGTGTGCAATACAAACATTGTCAGTGCATAAAGTTGTATCATTAACACCATCACTATCTCTGTCATATAAACCGAAATAATTATCTGCATCGTCATCATCACAAACATAATATAGTCTTGTTGTATTTAAATAATAAAGTGTTTCAGGTATTGTATTTCCTGATGAATCTGTTGTGCTAATTTCTATTTCTACTTCGTATTCACCAGGGTCAAGATATTCAGATACACCAGGAAATTCATAAAGTTGAATTTCAGATTCTTCATCTGGATTATAAGTATAAAATAATGTTTCATATTTAAAATTACTAAAAAGAGCTACAGATGGTCCTACAGGTATTCCGTATGGTAAATCTGCAAAAGTTGTTGCTAATGACCATATATTATCATCGGTTATATCTTCATTTATATTACCACTCAAATCTATACCAGGCGCATATAAAAAGTCAATTGTTTCTCCATTATGAGAAAAATTAAATGTTGAAATCTCTAAATTAGTAACTGTACTATAAGAATATCCTGCATCTGTAGCTTCAGTTGACAAGTTATAATCTATTTTAACATCAACTTCAAAACCTTCCCAATCGTTGCTAAATCCTATCCCAACAGGTGGAGGAGCACTGCCCCCACTTCCTGGAGTTAATATTAATGTTACATTCGGGTAAAAAACACAACTTCCATCATCTTCAGTCACATTATCTTCACAAGGTGTTGTACTACTAGCGTTACCAGCATTACAATCATAATTTATAGCATCTGATACCATACAACCAGATACTTTTGGTTGAAGTGTAATTTCATCAATTTCTTCATAAGTTCCGTCATCAGCTGTCATTGTAATTGTAATGGTATCATCTGGCATGATAAAAGGATTATGTATATAATTTTGAATTAGTACACCATTAGTAGGTGAAGCTGCTAAATATTCAACATCTAAAAAAGCACCATCGCCTCCTTTTACACCTTCACCCTCTACATCAATAGTTATTTCTTCACTATAATCTTGAACATAAAATCTTAAATTAATTTCTTCACCGACTTCAAAAGTATGTGTGTCTGACGATACAGCGCCGCTGTTAAAATTAGGATTACCTTCATCACAAGGATAATCACCTTCTGCAACACATTGTTGAATATCTACAATTTCAGGCGGTTGTTCTGCTACATTTAATGGTCTTATTAACTCATAATAAACTTCACCATTGTTATCAATGATTTGAATAATTAAATCACTTGTAACAACTGAAGTATAAGTATTTTGAGCTAATATTGTACCACTATCAGTAAATTCATAAGCTTGCTGATTTCCATCACCCCAAATGACATTAAAATAAAAAGGAATATCAGGACTAACCCAATCATCATCATAATCAAAACCATTGATAATTATAATTCCGTTTTCACCAATGTTTAATTGGTCTGCATCTGGCATTGCAGTTATAAATGCATAAATACATTGATTTGAATCTACTATAGCATTAGGGTCATAATTTGTAATAATAGGACAATAAGAAAAAGTTGGATAATTATCACAACTATCTGCGGGTTCTGTCATACAACCTATTGAACCAATGAATAAATAAATTGTTTCACTATTGGATTCACCTTCTGAATCTGTTACAGTAAATTTGATGCTAATTGTATCTCCAACTTCTCCTAAATTATCAATGTTTACGAACCCTAAGTCAAGAACATCATTTGATGAACCTCCTGGAAAAACATTAAATCCATCTTGGTTGGTCATTTCCCATAGATAAGTATGAGTTGCACTTGTTGGGTCTGTAAATGAACCATTTAAATAAATTTGTCCGTTATGTAAGTATTCGTGAGTAATTCCATCATCATAAGCAGCATCACTTTCATCAATGATTTCAACATCTGATGGTGCTTGATTTTCAATCGTAAAAGTAAAATCTTTATGATAAAAAATAGTTCCGGGTTGTGAGATATAAGTTCTAATAGTGTATGTTCCGGCTAAATCATAGTTTATGCCGTTAGCTATATTACCATTAGAACTTTGTAAATGATTTGGGTTATCATAAACACTATCATACAAGGGACTATTTAGCCAAATTGTTTCATGAGCATCACCCACATCATTACCATCTTGATAATTATAATCAATAACTAATTGTGTTTGTTCTCCGAAATTACCCCATTCAGACCAATCAGTATCGTTTTTCCATATTTCATCTAAATATATTCTTATTTTAATATTGTCACCAGAAACCGGAGTATAAAATATCCATGATTCAGGGTTAGCTCCACCAGGTGATAATTCATCAGTAAAGTCATAATATCCATCTGGTAAATGAAGGCTGGTATTACTTTTAAATGCATATAAAGCATCTAATGATATACAATATTTATTTTGATGTTCAGTTACAGTTTCACCGTCAAAATTATAATTATAATTTGTAGCTTGTTCATCTCCTGATGGACCTATTGTGTCGCCAGGTAAACAACCATAAACTTCTGGACCAGTAGCTGAGTTTACTAAATTTAATATACCACTTTCATCTTCTAATTCATTAAAATCACAATAACATCTTCTACCTGCAGCCCAAGTTCCTAAAGCTACATCATTAGCACCATCGTCGCCTGTACAACTATCTGATGGTGATACTTCATATTCCACTTCATAAAAATCATCATCATCTTCATCAACATAACCATAAAATGTAGTAGTAGGTCCATAATTACAACTACCATTATCAACTGTTGCAGATGCATCATAATTACAAGCATCAGAGTCCATACATCCAGCTGTGTATTCAATTATTTGAAAATATCTACTTGCAGTGTTTGATTCTAATCCATCTGCCCCCTCTTTTACTTGTAATCTTACTTCTATAACATCATTATAGAAAAAATACGAGTCAAAGACAGTATGGTCTTCAGGGATAAATCCGTTGACGGGATATGCTTCATTATCTGCTGTATAATCATTAGTTTCAATAACAGCATTGTATTGACTTGTATTAACCAGTTTCCATTTATATTCATATGGAGTTAATCCTGTTGGGTCAGTAAATCCCGCCCAAAAATTTGGCATTGCGGTATTACCAAAAACTGGTGTTGGGTTATCAGGGTCGCTACTTGCTGGATGTGATGAACCGCCTTGTGATTCTAAAATATCAGCAACTGGTGCAACATTAGGAGGTTGTATGTTTATTTCATAATCAAATGAAAAAGTGCCGTTTGTTATTGTGAATACAGCTGTATATTGTTGTGCTAATATATAATTATTACTTGTTAAAGTTGTTGTATAATTAGGTCCACTAGGTAAAGAAGATATTGTATCATCAGTAGAGTTATTATCAGTATAATCAACGAGTATTTCTAATCCTGCAACATCGCCGGGAAAACTTCCCATTTGTGATACATCTTCAAAAAATCCACTTTGCGTGCCTGTACCTGTTATAGTGAAAGTAACAGTCTCACCAGAGTTAGGAGTTGTTGTAGATGCTTCGATTGTCATATAAAGACAAGAATTATTATCATTAGTTGCATCTGAATTATAATTTATAGCTAATTCATCAGTACAACCAAATATTTGAACATCATCATTTACTATTGTAAACCACTGTGCACCAGTTCGAGGAAGTTCAAATTCAATAAGAGAATTATCACTTGGCGTTTGACAATGTGTGTAAGTAATAGACCATTCAACTGCGATATTCTCATTTTCATAAACATCATCAGATGATGTAAAAACAACTTCAATAACTTCAGTATAATCTGATGTGGTGTATGAGGTTCCGTTATTTATCGCAAAATATGCATTTGAAGGTGCACCTGAACCTTGTGTTAATTCATATGTTATTCCGTTTGTGAAATCAGCATTTTCTAAATTTACCCAAGGTGAAGTATCAAAAGCTAAAAATTTTGATGTAGTGGTTCCACTATCTGGTTCGTCTATTGTTGTACGATTATTATATCCACTGTAAGTAATTTCACATGTATTTTGGTTAATAACATTACTATCTTCAACACATAATCCTTGTGGGAAATAAATTGCTGGATTATTGTAATTACATTCTGAAGGATCAACTAAATCTGCATCAGGGTCATAATTAGAAGCACAGGAATTGCCACATGCTGCTACTGGTGGTTCGTATCCGATGAAAGTTGGATTGGATATTAAAACTGTAGCATCTGTTGCTGCACCAGGACATAAAATTTCAGTAACCAAATCGTCTGAATCAATATTTAATGTTTGACCGTTATGGATAAGTCGGATATCTACAATAGTATTACCCGATACTTGTGTGCCGCCAGCACAAGCCATCCATAAATAAGTTGGACCGGCCATCTCAATAAAAGTATGGTCTTCAGCAAGAGGAGGAGTACCTAGTTTATCCCAAACAATGTCTGTTGGATTACCTTCAGATATGAATGTACTATGATTTATTGTTTTAGTTTCACCACCCGTACCTGGTGGATTTGGGGTAGCGCTATAATAATCACTGGATGTTACACCGGAGGTTAAAAATTCAACTTGAATTTCATCACTCGTTGATGGACTACTACCATCAATTGTGTAATTTTGAATTCTTACATTTACATTATAATTCAATTAATTCTCCGCTATTCTGGTAAAATCCAATTAATAATTCCTGGTTTATTTACAAACATTCTTAAACTCAATCCTTTTTTATTAATAAAATCAGTAAATTGGTCGTTACCTTGAACAGTCCCCCATCCGTTATTATAAACAATAATCCAAGGTATTTGATTTGCCTGATACCATATATAAATAGTATCTTGGTTACTAAATCCTTCACTTGCATCATCTGGTATATACGATGCGTTTAATATATCAAAAAAATCTTGTTCAGATGAAATGTTATAAAAATCATTTTGAAATGGATATGAGATAATATCAATATTAAATGCTAATCCGGTAGGTGTGCCATCAAATCCACCAACCAACTCAATATCAGGATATGTAATTTCTACTCCACCATTCTCATCACCACTATCATATTCAGTTTCACAATATTCATCTAACCCTGCAGGATATCCGTCATTACAAGTACCATCATTTTGTGTTGCTGATGGATTATAATTACAAGACCAAGATTCTGTACAACCTAAAGTTTCTGGAAAAAGTCCTTCTCCTTCTCC
>CETC01048195.1_pt1 | contig 20547 bp, 28 predicted proteins | sample 326911 | NCBI WGS metagenome assembly CETC01 (sample SAMEA2622694, study PRJEB7988) | marine metagenome | isolation source: saline water (ENVO:00002010), including | reverse complement strand
CGAACAGACTCACCAGACTTTAGGTTGACGGTAGTAAAAGGCATTATCGCTCGTCAATTACTGATTCAGCCGAAACTGTTGGTGTTCTTCCAAGCCGTCTAGTTAACCCTCGGTTCATGTGCTCAAAGTCATCAACAAACGTATCAAAAAGATCAACCCTGTTTATCATATCGGCAACAAAGAAACTGGTCCCCTTAGCTACGTTCTGAAGGAAAGAGTCTTCTATGTTGTATCGCTGATTGAAGTTTTGCATATATTTCTTGTTTTCCTTTTCATTCCCAGGAAAAAGTTGACCTTGAGAAGCTAAAAGAAAACGACCCCACTGCTCTTCAGCAGACGTATCTCCAATGTCCTGTATTACATTTCTTAGAGCTGGAGGTATCTTATCCTTATTCCAAACTCCGTCTGTTAATCTCTTCTTCAAGTCAGAATTAGAGAAAACCATTCTCTCTGTATTTGGAACGGAAAGACCATGAATCCTAAATTCCTGAGTAATGCTTTCTACAGCAAGGTCTCTTGCTGTTTGTTCTTCTATATTGTAGGCATTCCTAAGTTTTGAAGTTAAGGACCTAGATTTTTCTGTCTTCCTGCCCATGAATTCTTCTTCCACAAGCCTTTGGTTTCTTAGTATAGCTTTTGCTTTTTTAATATCATTATTAGCCTGAGCTTTATCAAGCTCGGTAGCGTAATAAAGCATATTGCCATAAAGATTGTCTGTATCCTGCTTTTTTAATTCAGCAAGAAAACCATCTCGGAAGGTTTGGTAATCTTCAACTTTTCTTCTTTGTTCATCGTTGTAGTTTTGAGTTTCTATTCTCTCTCCCCTTTCAAAAGATTGCTGGTCCTCTCGGCTAAGGTTGCTATAGGCTTGTTGATCATCTAGCATAAGTTTCTCAAAACCTTGAACTTTCTCCAAGTTTCGATCCTTCCAATCTTCAACTCTTCTTGCCTCTTTAGAGGACAAGTCACTAGTCACAAACAATTTATTCATGTCATGGTCAAATTTCTCCCTCATTGCTTTGTCATCTCTATCTCGGCCATACCCATACTCTATAAATCCAGTGAAGGTGTCTTGAAGCTGACGCAGAGCAGGGAGTCCACTCTCTTTGGCACTATCTAAAATCCTTCCTATAGCTTTAGAATCAACCCCGGTTGCTTCAGCTATGTCTGGTATTGAACGGCCCAAAGCTTCATACATATTGTTAGATATTCTACGATCCTTGGCATCCTCCATGACACCAGCAATGGAGCCACCAAGATTTTGGTACATCTGTCCCGTTGCCGCTCCAGCTTGTGAGAGTGCCTGTATTGCCGCCGGGCTTACGGCCCCCAATCGGGGATCAACTGTGCTACCTAATACTGCCATAATAATTATCCTCCAAATATAGTAAGTCCACCACTTAACAATCCTCCGCCAAGAGCACCAAGGCCACTAAATAATCCACCTTGAGCTTGAGCTGAACCGGCCATTGCTCCAGCTTGTAAAGCTGTCTGATTAGCTTGTTGCTGCAAGGCCATGTTGACACCCATCATTGGATCTATGGCTTGTGGCGTAGTTCCGTACATTGCTTGTTGCTGACCCATACCAAGAACTTGCAGTCCTTCAGCTTGAGAAGCAGGGCGACCAAAGAACGCTCCAATATCTGGACCAAGAGCTCGCTGCATTCCAAACGCTTGCTGTAACCGCCTGTCGTCTTGCCCAGCCAATGCTTGCTGTTGAGCAAATTGCTGCTGTTCAAGACCAGCCTGTTGCCCAAACAAACTAGCCAACGCTGCGTCTTGCTGGGCTTGTTGTCCTGCAAAGCGAGCTGCTTCTTGAGCTCCAACACCAAATTCCCTGAGCTGTTGCTCTCTTCCAGCCATCTCTGAAGCAAACCCAGCTTGGGCAATGTTTTGGGCTAGCCCAGTCCCCTGTAGCTGCTGCCCCATGCGAGCTTGTTCTAGGCTTCCCGCACCCCTTAGAGCTTGTTGTGCTTGACCAGCTTGTTGAGCCCCCAGTTGAGCAGCCGTCCCAGTTGCGCCAACACCCATTTGTTGCAAAGCTCTTTCCTCTGCCAACCGTTGCTGGGCCAATGCCTCGCTTTGTCCTGCAAACTGACCGCCCATGCCCATACGCTGCAATTCTTCTGCTGTACGCGCTTGCTGCATGGCTTGCTGTTGACCAAGAAGCTGCTGTGCAGCCATCAAATCTTGAGCTTCATCAGCTCTGCGAGCCTCTGACAATCTACCAGCAACACCAGCAGCGGTAGATGTGTCTCTTACTCTGCCTTGACGTTGACCCAATGCAAGAGCTTCTTGCTCTATTTGTCTTTGCTGTGTGGGAGAAAGTGTTCCCGCGCTATCAATTAAGCCACCAATACGTTGCTGAAGAGCCTGCTCTTCTGGAGAGGCACCAGCAGCTTGAAATCCTAGTTGCTGTAAAGCTTGCTGCTGCAATGTTTGCTCAACATCTGAAGCAGCGCGCTGACCACCCTGAAGAGCTTGTTGTCCAAACTGACCAAGAGCTTGAGCTTCTGCTGATGCTGGTCTTCCAGCAGCCTCAAGCAAACGTTGTTCTGCCTGTCCTGCCTGTGGTCCTTGCAGCAATTGTTGAATTTGACCAGCAACAGTTTGCTGATCGGCTGTTTGGCCCATAGCCTCTCGGCCCATCAATTCTTGGGCTCCAGCTCTGGCGGTTGTCCCAAGCGTGTCTCCGGGACCTGCGGTTTCATCAGCCCCCAAAGTTCTGTCTCCGGGAGTTCTTCCAGATATTTGCTGGGCAAGATTTTTGAAACTTGCTTGTGCTTCAGATGGGCTTTGAGTGCTCACCTGCTCTGCCCTTTGAGAAGCTAAGTCTGCAAGGTTTTGAGAAGCTGGATCAGATTCCCTATAAAGTTTTACAAGGTCAGGAGCAAGCTCGCTTATTGTCTGGAACTCACCCTTGGCCGCAGCGTCTTTTAGTTTTCTTCCTACTTCTGCCTGACTTTCAACTGCCCTTCTAGACAGTTCAAGCATTCCTGGGTTTGCATCTAAGACATTATCCGCAGCCGCATTGAAATTGCTTTCCAATGTTGCAATGGCATCATCGCTGAGATCGCCGCTCTCCTTTAATGTCTGAAGTTCTGACGCAAGTTTTTCAACTTCTTGTTCTCTTCTAGCTTGTTGTTGAGAAGCAAATCGCCCCTCTCTTTCCTCGGGAGTAAATGAAAAAATCTCTGCGTTTATGGTATTTAACGTTTGTTGAAACGCTTCTTTGTTCTCGTCATCCCTAGCAACAAGATCTGTGTATTCATCCCTAAGATTGTTTAGGCGTTCTAGCTCTTGACCATCGTCATATTCACCAGTGCTTAAAGCATCAATTCTTGATTGTATATCTTGTTCCGCAGAAGCTCTTTCCCGTTGAGCAGTTTGAAGCTGTTGTTCAGCAGCATCGCGGGTCCTGAGCATATCGGGAGTTACCCCACCCATCAAAGCGGTTTGAGCATCCTGCAAAGCAAGTTGCTGCAACGGTCCACGCAATGCGCGTTCAGCAGCAATGATGTCTGGCGTTGACTGCCTGTACGCCTGCGTGGTTTGCCTTATTTGTTCAGCAATATCTATTGGCTGAACTTTTGGAGCTTCTATTCTTGTGCTTCCCATATCTATTCCCCTTTAAAAATCCCTGTAGTACATTACCCCTTCCCACATCTTTTTATTTCCAAGACGCTCCATGTTGGGGAAAAAATTGCTGCCCTTGTCGCACATTATAAAAGCGCGATGAATTCCATGAGAGATATATTCACCCTCTAGTTTTTTAATAGCCCGAACACTATCCAAAGCTTTTGCTCTCTTGCTATCCATCCACCACCAAACAAGCGGAGCAGCTCCAACACTAGCAGATCCAATAATGTCGCCATCCCTGCGGAAGATGTGAGTGGGCATAACCACATTGTGGTCGTCAGCCAACATAGATTCCGACAGTTCCGGTAAAGATTGTTGTGTTACGTGTTCGGTTGTTATCATATCAATGAAGTGCTACCCAAGCTCCACCAGCATATCCGTAAAACTTGTTTTCTGTTGTGTTGTAAATCATTTCTCCATTAGCAGGAGATGATATTGCATTCATCTGCGTTGTAGTCATACGAGGCAGAAGCACACCACCTGTTGTGGATGTTACAGTTAGTGGAGCAGTCGGAGCGGTTTCTCCAATGCCTACCTTTCCATTTGTGCCAACAACCAAAACTTGGTTTGACCCCACATTGCCACCAGAGCATACTTGAAAAGAATTTTCACTTCCATCCAATCCGATGGCCATTACATCACTACCAGATGATGTTAATTTAAACTGAGGATCTCCTCCAGCTATATTTATTTCTACAATTCCCGATGAACTAACATCCCTAACAAACTGAGCGAGTGGACCTCCACCACCACCGCCAGTAACTCGTATACCTACACCCGTTGATGCATCGTCATTGATGTCTAATAATGTAGCAGGACTAGCAGTTCCAATACCCACTCGGTTGTTGGATGAGTCAACCTTAAGGGTCGTAGTATCAAACGTAACGTCGCCAGATGCCGCCAGCGTAGTAAACGACCCAGCCCCTGTACCATCTACCTTTGAATCAGCGTAAGCTTTGATGCTCTGCTGTGTAGCTAATGAAGTAGCAGAGTTAGATGCCATGTTATCCTCATCCAATATTGCCACCTCAGCAGGAGCAGCAGCCCCACCAGAAACATTACCAAGAACCTTGTAGTCTGATAAGTTTTCTATCTTAGCCTTTGTGACATTGCTGTCTGCAATCTTAGCAGTTGTCACATTACTGTCTGCAATCTTGGCGGTTGTTACAGCACTTGCTGCAATTTTGCCGGTGGCGATTCCAAGGTCTTTTACAATTACTGCACCGCTAGAAAGCTGAGTGGTTGAATCATCGACTGCACCGGATGCAAATGTAGCACTGTCTACCAGCGCGTTGAGATTGGTGGCGGTAACTTGGGTTCCGTCTGCGTATGTTGTGCCTTTGCTTAAAATAGCCATTTTATTCTGCCTTTTGTAAACTTCTGAAGGTTATAGCTCCTGCCACTTTTAGTGCTCTCAGTCTAGGTCTTCCCTTTGTTGTTGTTAATTTAAATTGTAAACCGTATGCTCGCTTGTTACCAAATCTTCCTCTAAGTGACACATCCTCATCTATGGCAAGCTCTTGCCCGTTTATCTGAGATACAGATCCAAGATCTATAATACCATCATTGTTTTCAGTTATTGCCTCCAAGTTTGCATTAGAGACATTATTTTCGGAAGACTGTAAATGAAGCTCAAAATTATTCCACTTCTTCCGGTCTATAGATCCTACCGTAAACATCCTAGTTACAGCCGATGCAGAGACGATAGATGTCTTTGATGACTCACCAAGAATAGTTATAAATCTATCAGAGTCATCTGATCGCTCCTCGTACTTATGAACAGCACCCGTTCTATTTACAACGTAAACACCTCTTTTGTCCCCAGACCCACCAACTAACAAGTGGGTATATTCCCAATCATTATCGGATATAGAGTCTATCGACTCCCATTGTTGATTAAGAAAATTGTAAATCAGAAGGGCATTGTTTGTGCTAGAATCATCTAATGGAACAGCAATGTAATACCTGTTATCAAAGTAAGCGGAAACAGCTTTATCAGCATGGTTTTTGTTTATCCTAGAAATGGTTCCTTGTATTGATTCGGACAAAGGAACGTCTTGCCCTCTAAGGTTGTAGAGGTCTATAAAGTCCAAAGCATACACTCCGTTGTCAGATAGAAACATAAGCTTGTTGCCTATCTGCTGTATGCTCTTTCTAGCCAAACACCCTATGTCGCTTGTAATCACTTGGGAAACACTACTACCCAAGCTCAAGCTATTCTTTACCGTGTGTATGCTGTTTCGATTAAATACTACAAGTTGGTCGTCTGAGAAAGAGTGAAAGCCCACAATGAAATCAGACTCGCCAGCATTAAATCTAAATTGTCCGTAAACTCTATCATAGGTATTGTGATCAAGTATATCTGAGAATATAGCCTCGTCTAAGATGTTTCTGTCTGTAATTGTAGCAGACCCAGAGGAGCCAGTGATATCAAACTGATATGGAACTACCAACCTGCGTTGATGTGGCACACCGAACTCAGGAGCTGGCATATGACTAAACCCAAGACCTATAGATATGGCCTTTTCAACAGTTGCAGTTTTATTAGTTGCATCTGCTTTGTCGGTGGCAAATGTAAAAGTTGTTGAGTTGGTAACCTCTCTAACCCTTACGGTGTCCCCGGCAGTATAGCCCGAAGTACCAGCAGTTGTTACCGTAAGAACATCTCCAACCAACAAAGCACTTGTGCTAGAAACTGTAGCTGTTGCTATCCCTGATGCAAAATCAAGATCGGTAATTGATATGGGTGTAGGTTGGGTGAAAGCTCCATTTGAAACCAAAGAAAATGTAGTGGTGCTAATGTCTCCATCCCATTGCAAAGCTATCTTCCCTTTCCTGAAGATAAAAAGCTTATTGAAAGCTTGCACTACATTGGACCCCTCTGGAACAGTTTCCCCGGCTGGGTAAGTTAGAGTAACTGTTGTTGCTCCACTGTCTGAAGTTTTTACCAGTATTGTAGTTTGTGTTCCTACAGCCGCTATGTAAGACGTAGCCGCATTGTTTGGATCGGAGAACTCGCAAGATGCGTGGATAGAACTAGATGTAGAAGAATCTATCTTAGGTCCGGTAACAGTTAATGTCCCTGAAGGAGCGGCATCTAATCCAGTTATTGTAATCTGTATCTGGGTAGTGCTTGAGGCTGTGCAAGAGTGGTTTCCGTTTGGATCGACAGTTCCCGTAGTGCTCAATCCACTTAAGTTTACAATGTCTCCAGTAGTAATCCCATGAACTCCACTAAAGTTAACTGTAAAGGTTTCCGAAGATCTATTGTAACTAGAAACAGATGGAAGACTGTCATGTAATCTAAATGGCAACTTAAAGACAGAAGGACTAAACGGAGTGGAGAATATTTCCATACCCTTTCTTGGTTGCCACTCTCCGTTCAAATCCATACGACCATTGTTAGATTCAGAAAGAGTGCCAGCCTTCAGAAGGTCTGGTCTAAGCTTGTTGTTAAAGCCTAGAAAGCCTTGATCTAAGTCTTCTACAACCCGATCATCAGCTTGTCCGTATGTGTCATATCTAGCCATTTAACAATTCCAAGCTCTCCTACTCCAATAGTTTGCAGACAGTTTATTATTTTTACCTTTAATCCCACTTGATCTAGCGCAATAGCTCTTCTTGCGAGCAGGGTTATTTTTTTTGATGCTCATTTTGGCATCACCAAAACGAACAATTTTTTCTTTGCCGCCCTGACAAGCCTTCACAACAAATTTTTTACCACCGGATACTTGTCGACGTGGCTTGTTGCACTTCATTTTTTTCTTATCTATTGCCACTTCTAACCTTTGCTTTTGGTGTGTTAGCCACAACTGTTTTGCCCTTGGCTCCTGCTCTTTTCTTCTTCTTTGCAGTAGCAGCACGTTCAGCCTTGGTAAGGCTCATTGCCTTTTTTCTAGGCAAGCACCTATCTGGTCTCTTCTTGTTAGGAGAAGTTCCACACTTGCCCTTGATAGATCCATCTGTACCTATCCTTACCCAATTTTGCTTTAGCCACTGTTTAAGTTGAGCCACTAACGTCCTTTCCTTTTCCCTCCCTTAGACTTCTTAGCGTAGTTAGGATCTTTACAATACTTAGAAGCAGCCAAGTTAGCATAAGCAGAAGGATACGTATCAAACGTCCTTCTAGCCCAAGCCTTGCCCTCTGGACAAATCTTACCTCCGCTCTTAGCTTTTTTTCTTGGCATTTTTTTTGCGATTTTTAAGGGCTCTAAAATCAGCACCTGTAATCTTTCTACGAGGTGGTGCAACGGCAGCAATCCGTTTTTGAGCTGGGCTATATTTACTAAAAGGCATTATTTTCCCCTAGACTTTATAGCCTTAGCTTTTGCAGTTTTAGATAATTCACCAAAATGGTATAACCTCTTAGAGGTTTTGCCATGTGTTTTTCCAGAGTGAAGCTGACCATTGGGCATTTTATGCTTATTGCCCTTATGCTCTTTTCCGTCTCGGAAATAATGTTTTGATGACTTAGCCATGACTAATATTTCTTTCCTTTACCTCTGCCTTTGCCTTTTGGTTTTTTGTATCCTGGCATTATCGTCTTCCCTTTCCTTTAGTTTTACCCATTGGGCATTTCTTGCGTTTTCCGTAGTCCATATATATCTCCTATTTAACTTGTGAGCTTCCAAAGTAAAATCCTAGTAGTGCCAGCATCCCTTGCCTAACTTCTGGCAATAATACAAACCCCTCTAAATTTTTCCATTTATCTGCTCCGATTCCTAAAAATTTAAATATACCTATTTTCTGTGCCTCAATAGTTACTGGGATGTCGAAGAATGCCATGACGAAGGGAGCAAATACCACTGAAAACAATATACACATAGCGATGAGCTTGCGTACCCACGCTCCGCTTTCTCCTGATCTTTGTGCTGCTCTATCTGCTGAATCATCTACTATTCCCTGTTTCTGAATCATGGAATGAATGGCATTTGCTTGGATGTTCATTTGCGCTGAAATAAGTTTCATTACAAATCCCGTGACACCGCCTCCAAGCATTGCCACTAGTTCACCACTCATTTTTTCTTTATATCCTTTATAATTTTTACAATAGAAAGACCCATAAATATTATAGTAAACACGGATGCTATTACTGATAATATTTGATTTGTTCCTGCTAAAGCCAATCCAGTGCCTGATCCTAGAACGCCTATAGCCGATCTTTCTATCACTTCTTTCATGATTTTGAGACGATAAGGCGCCCGTTCTTGTCTCTATAAGTTTTGACTGACACGCTCCTACGTGGCGGACCTGGGCCTACCTCGCTTTGATCATATTTCCAAGACACAGAGCTAGATGGCACTACTACACCGCCAGCATTAGACGGAGCTGCTGGAGGATACGTACCAATAGACACTATATTTGTGTAGCCACTCTCGCCAAACTGATTCCAAGCTCTAACGCGATACGACAACACAGCCCCAATAGGTATAACACCATCAACAAACGTTGAAATATCCGTGTTGGTAGCACCTATCACTAACCACTCGCCCTCATTCACTTGCCGCCAAATCTCAAACCCGTCCTCATTGTCTGAGTTGTCCTGCCATTCTAGGCGTAGGTCAGCGGCACGTAAAAAAGTACCAAATAATATAAATAGTAGTAGTTTTTTCAATTTAAAAGAGACCCAGTTTTTTGTCCGTTTGTTTTAATTATTGGAGTGGATACTGAACCCACTGGATTAGCATTTTCGAACTCTAGATAAAAATCTTTGTGGAAAGTGCTTGTTTCGTTGAAAGCAAAAGGTGTGCTGTTAGACGTATTGCCTTGTCCGTAAGAATCGCCATCATCATATCCGTTGTAATAAGAGGGACTAGCATATCGACTTTCTCTGTAATATATATGCCTCTGGGCATAGTCTATAAATGCGGGATAATTTATAACAGAGTTTCCGTTCATTAAATGAATAGCGATTGCTGGGGCCTGTAGCACCCCTCCGACAATGTCGCGATAGAAAGCATCCCAGTTGTTTCCGTCTTTCTGCGGGTTCCAACTGTGGTTGATCCCCCATTCAGGCTTATTAAGGTCTGCTGATGCATAAGGAGTCCTTGGCCTACCATCAGCCGTATACCTAGGAAGATCTATATCATCTTGAGAAACGTAAAAGGTTTGTTGGTATTCTGAAAAGTTTAACCCATTGCTTGCATTAACATTGGCCTTCATGCCAGCATCGTTGAGCGTCATGGCAGCAATAAAAAGAGGGATAAGTCTGCCTGGGTTGTGACCCCCATCACCTTTCCACTCTCCCCCGTCCTCTACAAGTCCATGAATGTCTACTCCGTATTGAACGAGTCTTACTAGGAGTGTTTCTTTATCTGCATCAGAATAATCTAGGTTTAACTGCAACGCCGCAGTCCCTGTATCAATCGCCATTGATTTACCGTATCCGTCCTGCCCACCCATGTAGTGTGTGTGCATATACCGACCCGTCCAAGCAAGATCTTGTTCGTACCAAGTTTTTTCAAAACTGCTCTCTGATGTAGATATTGATGGTACACTGATTGCAGATCGATCCATGTCTGCTAAAACACCATAGTCTAAATTGCCTTTATTAAAAGGATGAGAGTAGTCACCACCTATTGGTGCTGGCCTAAAAGAATTTGATGCTGGAGATGAAGAAACAACTGTTAATACAACAAATGTGCTAATTTGCTCAAATGTTTGAGTCGCTGTTGTAGAGTCCGCCGTTACAACTGAACTGCTAGCACTAATTGTCTGCGGTAAATTGTTGGAAATATCTAAAGTATCAGAGTATGTGTTGTAAGAAGAAATCCTGTTATCAAAACCTTGAGTAGATCCTCTAGATGGATTTACAACAGTTCCACTAACACCAGTGCCTTGGGGTGTAATAGTTGTAGTAATAGCTGTTATGGTAATTGGGCCTACCACCCAGGGGTCGCCATTTGCGTACGTACCATTAGTGGGTGTTCCACTAATAGTCCAAGTAACGCCATGTCTAGTAATATCCATTATTAACTAAATGCTATTCCGATTCGTTTTCCTGTAGTCGCGCTTGATGTAACAACCCCAGAATTTGTAGTTCCAGCGCCCACTGAATTGAAAAAGCTCTGTATGTCACGGCCTGCAGAGGTGGCGGTAAGCAAAGTAGTAGTTCCGCTTCCAGATACGGTCCCACCCGATCCACTGCTTTTGTCGTACACACCGACAACAATAGAACTTTTTGATGTTGTTAAGCTAACTATTCCATTAGTTGTAAATCCACTCTGAGCATCTCCATCTTCTTTTGTAGTAGCATTTTCAATTTCTACAACTTCATATGTTCTGCTAGAAAAACCAGATGAGTAGCTGACTGTAACAGTATCCCCGCTGCTAAGTGAACTAGTTATTGGAGCAAACCAAATAGCTTGATAAGATCCGCTTGAAGTGGACTGAGCTTGTCCCTCAGAGTAACTGTTAGAGCTGCTGTCAACTACTGACGAAGGAGCACCTCCTCCATTAAGCAACACCGCTAAAATGCTCCCCGATGGAACATCGTCATTTAGTGTAAGTACCGTAGATGAATTAGTTGCAGTAGCGCTAGAAATTGCACGAGATCCGCCAAAAGAAGGTCCACTACCTCCTGCATTCTTTCTGGCAATTACGCCAAATAGCCCGTTTAAGATAGCGCTCATTATTAAGCGCCTCCATCTGTCCAACCATTAGTTGATGCTGTCACACCAGCCGCGCTATCGTACCTAATTGCAGCAGCATCGCCAGCAGTCGATGTGTTTGTAATTTTATCTGCATCGTCTAATGCCGTGCCATCAAGTATAATCCTATCATTGGCCGCTGCCTTAACACTCACAGCTACAGCTCCAATCGTATAAACCTCAAAATTTGTGTCAGCATCTACGGTGTCCATTGTTAGTGTTGCGGCACCGTTTACATTATTGCGATGCCCATTAGACATTTGAGCCCTAGTGAGCGTTCCAGATCCAGTGTGAAGAGTCACGCCGTTAGATGGCGTGCTGATAACACCAATCAAATTTGTTGAATCTTTAGCGGTAAATACTCCGAACTCCCCTGGATCAATCGTAGTGCTAGCATTTGCTCCATTGCCGAGGTTGTCACCAGATGCTGGAAATACCTGAAGCACATTTGCTCCATTGTTAAAAACGGTAGTTCGATTATCTGCTGCCGCAGTTGGAAGAACCACTGCGTCATTAGCATTAGCCACTGTAGTAACGTCATTGATAACATTAGTCAGTGCCAATCCTCCACCTTGTGTTTGAGTGGTGCTAGCCGTTAAACCTGTTGCAAACTGGGAGGTCCCAGTCATAAAGTTATCTACTTTTGTCGATACTGTTACGTTTGCCATTGTGTTTACTTATTAAGGTCTAATATAAAAATCTGATCCACCAGGTCGATTATAAAAACTGGATCCATCAGGTCGAAAATATGAACTACCAGTAGATGGTCCACTGCCACCACCAGAAAGAATATTAAAACCAGCCTGAGCGAGTCTCAGGCCTTCATTTATCATATTAAAAGCTACGTCTCTCATTAGTCAACAAACTGAGTTGCGTGAATAACTGCATCGTCGGCTTGAGATTTAAGAAATTTAGCTGCTTTAGCTGCGTTTTTGCTAATAACCAACAAACCTTGACCATTAGGAAGTACATGACCATTTGAAGCACTCGGAGTAGTGCCATCAAAAGTAATATAAACATCGTTGTCTTGAACATCGATAATTACATAATCAGTATCAGCATGAGGCGCCGTAAGGCTAACGGCAGAATCAGAAACTGTAAGGTTTTGGTTGGTTGCGTTCGGATTTGGATTACCTAAATATAAGTTTGAGGTTCTTGTGTTCATTTATCTTGATTGTTGACTGACATAAGTTTTAAAACGTTGTCCTACGGTGTTGTTGTTGTAAACTTGTTGAGGGTTGTCTAACGATTCAGCTAGATATTGATTAGCAATTTCTTCTTCAAGAGTTGCTTTAGAGTGTTGCCCATCCATCCGCAAGAAATCAGCGTATGTTGCATGGGCCATAAAATAAAAATATTCTTGGGGAACTTCATTTCTAGAGTTCGACCCATCTGTGTCTAAGTCAGTAAGTAAGGTTATTGGTTGTCTGTATGTAACGTAAACACTTGTTGCATCTGATGCAGTTAGATTAATAACATGAGCTCCATCACTCTCTACAAAAAACTCAAAATCAATAGTTGAGTTTCTTAAGAAGGGTTCTTCTCTATGTATCCTCAAGAACTCACCTATTGTAGTTTTACTGGTTTGAGTAAAAGGTACGATAGAGTTTGCTATAGTTCTTTCCTCGCCAACGGTAAGATACCTAGCCCAATACGGTGTTGTATTGTAAGCTTGAAAAAACCTCCTGTTTGCCAAAGCAAGCAACTGAGATATTTCCTGCGTGGTAAAATCAGAGTTACCAGCAAGCGCAGAAACTAAATCAAATAAATCTTTGTTGGCCTTATCTTGCATTACACTTTATTGGGACTAAGTTCAGGAAGCTTCTTGTTCCAATATTTTAAAAATTCTTTGCTAATTACAGTTTCTACACCGTAATTTTTAACTAATCTAAAATAGTCCCTAGGAGGAATAGTAGCTACACACTTACCAAGCACTGGATGAGTTTTGCCTACATTTGTTTTAGCTTCTTTAGCAGAAGCATTAATGCGATCTTGTTCCTTAGCTCTCTCCATTTTAAAGCCAGTTTCAATCTCAAGCATAAACGCTCTATTAACCTCGCCATCACTGTACTTTGGAACAGATGTAATAATATTCATTACTTAAAACTTTTAAAAAACAAACAAGCTTCAAAAAACTTATTAAGCCTTTTGGCCAAAAAATAAGATTTAAAATTTTTACTGTTAGCCAAACCTTGAGGTTCGTAGCGATCACAACAAGATCGAACATAACATCCTAAGCCCTGACATCTAATAATATTCATAAAAAAAAGGGAGGCCAGGATTGGCCCAACCTCCCTTAGTTAAGATTATAAAGTAATATTAATTACTAAAAACTTCACCAGCGGTTGGGTAGTAAGCTACAAGGAGTCTAAACTTACCTTTAGTAGCGTTACCAAAACCATTACCAGTTCCGTTGGAATCAATAACAACAGAACTAACAACATGACCGTAAGTTGCAGCACCAGCAATCAAAGCACCGGTGTTAGCAAAAATACTGCCTTCACTAGCGGTATCACCCGTGAAACAGTTAATTGCAGCAACAAAGCCATCATCGTCTCCATCATCACCGAATGAAATAGTAGCATCGCTGATAGCACTGCCCGTGCTAACATCAACTGTTACCAATTCATCAACAATAATTGCCGCCTGAGTAATAAGGCCAGCCATAGCTGAACCGCCTACTTGAACAGCAGTTGTTTGTGATCCTGTCGAAGCTGAAAGCTCTGAAGCGTCAAACGATGCCTCGTGGGTATAACCTAGGGCCTTAGTTTCTATATTACCAATTTTGCGTAATTCAATAGCCATTGTAATTTACCTCCTATGTTTTAGCTAATAGCCGTTATTTTACCGTGAGCACCAGGGTGGTACATCAACAGCGTAAGAGCACAATCAACAAAGCCACGCTCACCACCACCTTGATTAGGAAGGCGAGTGCTGCCCATTGGGATCAACTCAGAAATACCGTAGTATTCTGGGTGTACCAAATAGCCAGTGTCTTTATTAGTCGTGTCAGGCATACAGTCAGGATTTCCGTTGACAATAGAAACCAATCCATGATCGGACTGATAAACTTCAACAGACAACTTAATCTGAGCTACATCGCCGTTGTAACTTACTGAACGTACACCATCGTCAGAGCTGCTTCCATCCAATCCTACGCGAGCAAAGTCGCTGATGTCACGACGCAGAGCAGTATCAGCGACCAAGGTTAGGCCATTGCTAGCTCCCGTAACACGGTAGATAGAAGTGATTAGGTTGTTGAGAACTGTTTCTGTGAAGTTTCCACTTGGGTGAATGCTGCTAGCAGGAGTTTTAAAAGAATCTGGAACATCAGCATTACCACCACTAGCGGTGGTCGTGCTATCAATCCATTTCCCCAATCCACGAAGCTTATAAACCGTTCCAGCGCCGTCTTCTACGGCTCTGTCATTTGCAGAGCATAGAGTGGCTTCGATGTCACGCTTTAGTTCACGGATTGCCTTTGCTTCGGCCTGTGCTACTTTAGCAGGTCCAACGGAGTCAACGGCTTCCTGTAGATCGGAAACCATAAAATCGCGACGGAACTTCTGAATGTAGTTGCCGAGACGCGCGCGGCCACTGAATTGATCAGTGAATGTAGTAACGTCAGCGCCTTCAGCTATACCAGCAGTGCTGGGAGATGAAAGGCTGTCTACAGTCCACTCAACAAATGTAGCATTTGCGCGGGCTTTAGTTGCAGATGAAAGGACAGGCGTTTCTTCGGGAGCCAAGATGGTAAGAACATCCATCAAGTCCTCGCGATTGGAAACAGCACTACCCGGATTTGTAGTATCAAACGTATTTGAGATTGCCATGATTATTTATTTTGTAATTGTAAGGTTCGTAAAGTGACGAAATCATCTTTGCGTCCAGATGTTTTAAATCGGTTTCTTTGTTCCTTTAAGGACTTAACAGAAAGCCTTTCAGTTTTTTCAGACATTGCAGAAGCAGGAGTTGAACCACTAGAAGGAGTTAGCTTCAGCGACTTTCTTGCAGTCGGCTTGCTACCTTCCTTTACCGGTTTTCTTCCATACATGCTGTTTACGGCATGAGACATGAAATATGGAATCTGAACATATATATCAGGAGCAATATCCTCTAACTGTTTTAGTCTTGGATCGTTCATGATAGATATAAACTGACTCTTCAGTTCATTGTCGTTTTCATCCCTAAGCCACTCAAGCTCTTCGACTGCTTTGTTTCCGAGTTGCTGACGCAGTGTCTTAGCATTTTCCAAACTTTGCAACTTTCGTAGCTGGTCTGGAATGTATGTATCGCGCGACTTTCTGGCACTCTGAAGAGCTTTACGCACTTCAGCCTTAGTCATCGGGCGACCTTCTACTGTAGTTATCTCGTCGTCAGCAGAATAATCATCAGATTCAAACAACAAATCCTCTGCCCAACTAATAACATCGTTCACCTCGTTTGATTTTGTTTGAAGGTCATCAATGTTAGATATGTCGGAAAGCGGATTATCTTTTACTTCGGGCTCCTTGATTTGAAGTTGAATAGTTTGCAACTCCTCCTCAGCAGCCTTACGCCTAGCCGTAAGTTCACTTATTCTGGACTGTGCACCGGGAATGAGTTGTTGACGCAAAACGTCTTTTTCCTCATCCGACAAACTGTCTAAATCAAACTGTGAAAGAACATTACCTTCGGATGCTTGCTCTGGAATTTCTTCCTCACTAGCTTCCTCAGCCGATTCTTGAGGCTCCTCTTCAGGCTGCTGCCCTAGTAAAGCCTCGCTACGTCTCTGAACAAAGTCAGACGCAGATATATTTTGTTGGTCCACTGATTCTGGTTCAGCCTCAGCGATGGCTGTGTTGATTTCATCTTCCATAACTGTTTCCACTATTTACGCCTAGCGATTGCGTAAAATTATAGTAGCACAGCTTACAAAAAATCTTTGTGTCTTTTTTCTAGTTTTTTTGAATCAACCATTTGCAAAATCTGATCATAGGTTATTATCCTACCAGATATTTGCTGAAGCTGCTCTGTTGGAGCCTCGTGCATATCTCCTATGCACTCCTCACGCAAAGCTGATATTACATTTATGAAACGAGCAAAAGACTCGTGGTTGTGTAGTGACTGTATGTCTTTTTCTAAACTCACTGAGCCATGTTTTGGGTTTGAACTCCACCCATCTGGGCAGGTGCTGTACCAATTCTACCTATTTGGGCATTCTCAGCTTGCTGCATAGAGAACTGATATTGTCCCATATACTTTTGCAAACGAGCTGAAAACGCTTGGTCAGTTTGCATACGTTGGGCAATATCCGGCTGTTGAGTGTACTGCTGAATAATTTGCATAGCAGTTTGAGCACCGTTAGGACGTGCTGGCATTTCAATGCCTGCATAAATTTTTGATAAGTCATCTGTAATATCTTTAAGCATTTGCTGCTGGGCAGCTTCTGCTGGTTGAAGAACGCTATCAGCTAAGACCGGATCTACGCTCCCAGCAATTAGCGTTACTAAATTATCTACGTTTATTCTTCCGTTGCGATCCAACTGAAGCAAAGAAATCATTGAGTTTAGTTTGTTCTCTTGCTTTTCGGGATCAGTGTTTTGAACATCATAGGAGATTGTTATGTCAAAGCTTTCATCTGGATTGCCCTTGCTAAACATCTGGGGATCTGGAACACCAGTAACTTGGAAGAAAATACTGTCTGGACCAAAACGCTGAAAGCACTTGTAGCACATCGCTATTACGCTTGAGCAATGTGTTAAAAATTTGTCTACCAAGAACTGTTGTCTTATCTGACTAACCGGACCCTCACGATCTAAACCAACAAGCCTGTCCGCCTGAGCCTCTTGGGTTTTCTCCATTTCAACCGATCCTTGGTTGTAGACAGGTGTAGGACCAAATTCAAAGTCTCCTTTGCGTCGATATGGTATCATACGACCAGGACCCCAATCTGTAGGGGCTTGTCCCACTGGGTGCATTATTGGTGGCACAGTAGAAAGACTGTTCCTATCAATACGGCTATCACGCTCAACCTTTACTTGGTTCTGTATTCCACGCAATAAATCGGGAACCGTCATTGTGTCGTAAAGCCTTTTGCTATCTTCAGATAGCTTAGTTACGACTACAGGATATTCTTCATACCCATTCAACAACTCAAATTTTGCATAACCCGGTATACCCGGCATCCCACTGAACTCGCGATGGAACACCGTACAGTATATGCCCTCGGAGCCATCTTCTTTGTCTATGAGTCTTTGGTAACCGTAAACAATTTCTATTAGTTCTTCAGCTTCATAAGCATTGTCTGTAAGGCTCAAAGAACGCCTTCCCTCTTGCTCACGCTCAATAGAATCTATGTTTACTCCTCTGTAACGATCAATAACGTGTTCTACAAAATTTTCATCCCACCCGTCTGTAATAATTTTGTTTTGCAACTCCTGCGGAGTGTAATACGTTTTCCAGAAACAATATGGAGCACGTTGTGGATCTGTGACATATGGAGGAAAGATAAAATCTCCATCTGGGGCTAATGTTTTTACTTCTGGTGCATTTACTTGTCGTCTAACTATTGGCAACTCAGCACTGCCAGTTTCTTGCAAATCCTTTAGGGCTTTCTTAGCTCTTGCTTCAGTAACTCCCTGAAAACTGTTTTGAAGCATTGCTATAACATCATCATCAGCTTCACCCTCTGATATTAATTCCGCTAAAGCTGGATCAATGGAAGCTATTTGTTGCAAACTCAAACGCTGAAGAAACGATCTGTCCTCCATGTGCCAACCAACATAGGTAATAAGAATGCCACGCTCCAACATGTAGTTGGCTCCTAGTTCCATCTCTTCTTTGAAGCGAGGAATGTAACCACTCTTGATCATCCATTTCAAAAAATTTGTAACCACTTTGCTTCTGGCAACGTCGCTAACTTCTACGGGGAACGCCCTAATATTTGCCCTGTTCATGGCAGACAAAAACAAAGAAACCAATCTGGTTATGCGTTCATCTATGACATGGCTTTCCATGTCCGAAGCTCCTTCCCAAGGGAAAGCGTCTGCTCCGTGCTTGCGTAAATCCCTGCTCTTGCCGGGCCACCAGTTACGGCGATCATCGTAACTACTTCTGCATAAATCAAAATATGCCTCAAGTTCAGTTATTGATTGATCGTAAGCGTAGCGTAAGGATGTGATGTCGGGATCGTCACTAACGTAGGTTAGTGACTCAGAAATTGAATCGCTTTGCATTTAATTTGTTTTTAACGTTGTACAGAATGTGATGACAGAATTGTTGGTTCACTCCTATCCTATCACACAAATCTTTGTTTTTGAGGGGGTAGCGGTTTTTATAGTCAGCTATTGAACAAAATATCTCCCAAGCGATAAAGCGATCAATTTGCTCACCCACCCACTTGCGGTCTAGTGTAATGTCATTTGATATATCTGTATGACACTCCGGTTGCATCTTCAATAGCTTCTATGCCTACATTTTTACCAACTAAGACTTTTTTTAATTTTCTTGGCACACAAACCGGAACTCGTGATTCAATCTCTTTTATGTAAGCATATACATATCTTGGGTTTGCAGCAGGTTTCAGAACGTATCCCCTATAATGTTTCGGCACTATTTCTGGAATATCGACAGCTCTTCTTAATATTTCTTGGCCATCTTCATTGATCCATAAGGCTTTGCCTCCACGGCCTGTCATCATCGACGCACAAAGCTTTGATTTTGCCAAAGTGATTAACTCATCTACTTCAGCCCCAAGTTCATCAGCCAACAACCCAATCCTAACCTTTGGCATCAATACCCTCCCCTTGATCTGCTTGTTGCTAACAAGCTTCTGTTTTCCATATGGTCCGGTCCCTCTCCTCCATTGGCCATTCGTAAATAGCGTATTAAGTCAAAGAAATCCTTAAGTGCCTCATCAGCTTTACCTTGTGAATTGTAGTTTAACAAACTGTCAATCAAATTTCCACACTCTCTATGTATGTAACACATAGGTCTATTAATAGCATCTATTGGCTCATTGGGATTATATGTAAACCACTCGTCAACTGCACTGATGCCAAGCTCCTCCATACGCCCATCAGATGGGTGAAACAACATCCCATATTCATCAAACAACATAAACAAATCTTCATTATTGTCATTCTCCCTAGCAAAATACCGGGAGTCACCGATGCGTTCAAAAACATCTATACCAAGATCTTCCTCAATCTCTTGGAACAACTCAGCATACCCTTCCACATTTAACCCTAGCTTTTTAGTTGCAGGTCCAAGCTTCCACTTTGGATCTCCAAACATAGCCCATTCCCCATAAGTGTCTCGGTCAGGCCATTCTCTGCGTATGTAAACATAACCATTCTTGTCTACCGCAGCCCAGATGGCAGTGAAGTTACGAGCCCCAGCAGGGTCAACCACTTGGTAACAGGTAAACCTATTCTTGTCAGATATGTCAGGAAAAGACATTCCATACTTATTGGGCTCTTTACCAAGAACATTTACCTCAGTGTTAAAAAGAGGAAGCAGCGATGTTACGCTTTTGACAGGAACACCATAAGCACGGACCAATATTTCTTCTTGTGGCCGGTCCCGCAAATCCTTGGCTATACGATCATAACCGCCAAAAGGGTTTTCATCAGAATGTAGGTAGACTACGGAGGCATCCCTTTGGGGGCTATACTGCTGTACAGGCAACTCCTTGTTCAACAACTCAGCCCTTCTTGTCCTCAAAGTTTGGGAGCCCTTCAGATATTCCGCTATAAATGGGGTATATCCATTGATGGGAGTGAAAGCTATTAACATCTTGGAGTTCCTAGTAGCTAACCTAAAACGTAAAGTGTTTATCAATGCGTCATCACCAAGATATTCATCTAACCAAGTTCCTATGTTCAACCTGCTTCCAGACCTAAACCCGAACTCAAAACCCTCCAAGATTGTTTGGTTATTGGAAAACTGGGTGTAGGTTTTGAAATCTACCCTAGTCCTAGTATCAGGAAAGATGAAGCTGCTACCAGTGAACCCATTCTGCATTGAGTAGTTTATGTAGCCCTCAACACTCTTGGTCTTTTTCTTAAATTCCCTTGGCATCATTTCCCACACTGCAGCTTGCTGCACCTTCACGCTGGTATCAGCGTTCTGGGAAAAACAAACAATGTGACCGTCCCGATTGTTGGTAACGCTCTCCATTACAATTTTGGCGCACCCAGTAGTTTTACCACTCCGGTTTCCCCCGAGGCACAGACACTCGTTATATGTTCCTAGTCCATCCTTAATACGCTCCCAA
>CETC01009814.1_pt1 | contig 20584 bp, 28 predicted proteins | sample 326911 | NCBI WGS metagenome assembly CETC01 (sample SAMEA2622694, study PRJEB7988) | marine metagenome | isolation source: saline water (ENVO:00002010), including | reverse complement strand
CCAAGTTCAGACGGGTTTCCATTCCATCCGTTTTTCTTTGCAATTGAATTGATTGCACCCTTGATTCCTAAACACCATGCCGCTTTTGGGTTTGTCAGGTGTTCTTCCGGTGTGCAGTCAACGTTATTGCGAGAGTGAACTTCAACTCGCATTTCCAGAACCTGGTACGGCTCCCCTCCCTTATAGGACTTGCTTCTGGTGCCTTTGATTTCCAGCAAACGAAGCGTAGCTGTGTCGCCTTGTCCTTGTTTAAAGTCGAGCCATGGCAGCCCTGCCCCCGATCGTTGGATCTCGTTAAGCGAATCCCATCCCGTTGACTCATATACAATCTCATTGTTTCCGTTGTCGTTCATTGAATTCTCCGTAATTGGTTTGCGGCGACATTTTTCCTTGCGCCGTGAGCTGTGAATCTGATCCAGATTCGTTGTGAAAATAAATGCTCGGCGTCCATGCACAGTCCGCACTGAAGACATGAGCGCCCTCTCGTTTCATGCACACATGGCAGTTCACGAGTTTCTTTATCTAGGTTTGGGCGACCAGGTTTGTCTGGCCGCACGATTGCGACGGCATATCCTAGTTTTTCTGCTAGCAACCCATCCTTTGTTGTTTCACAGGATGCAAGCACAGATATATCGCCCCATGCTTCTTTTGGTATTTCCCTCCAGTTATGGGTGAACGTAAAAACAGGCATGTCTGCCTTACTTGAAAAAATTTCAGCGGCTTCCGCCAGCTTTCTTGCGTGATCTTCGTCTGCTGCGTCTCCAATCACATGAAGCCTAAGAGGCCGCATTCCGGAAAGCTGCTTGATTTGCCGTACCTCCTGATCGGCAACTTCTTTAGGGTCTATTTCTCTCGCTTTATCGGGCCTGTTCCAACTCACCGGACCTGACTCGCCATAACAACCGTTATTTAGGAAAGCACAGCGAGGACTGCATGTTGTCTGGCTTATGTATGTGGCCGAACAACCTTCAATTTTTGCTGCGCGTGTTATTTCTATTGCCTTAGAGCCGGGAGAGCGCGTTGGGTTTTTGACCATTGCGAGGGCTTTGTTCCACCTTCGTTTTTTTCTGGCCATTAAATCATTCCCGCCGCCCGAAGCTTTGACGGGTATCCGTTGGGGCATGTTCCATCCGCCTCCAGCGTGCATTGGCATGGCCCGATACATTCGTCGTGTTCGATGTCGAAGATTACATTTCTGACGTGCCTTTCATCTACGAAGCCAGACACTGTCGTTTTTGATCCGTCGCCCAGATTTACAGTCACTGAGTATTCGAATTGAGTTTCCATTGTTTTGCCCTTTTGATAGTTGTTTGTTTATCTCGTTTAGTGTTGAGATTATCCGCGACAAGTCTTCTTGGTTAATTTGTTGTTTCCCAGCCTCGAAGATATGCCCGTCCTCTGTTTTTTTAAGTAGCGATAGGTGACATATTACCTCCCCATGTATGTTGGATATGGTCACGTTCAGGTGTCTTGGCATTGGCTCTCCTCTAGTTTTTCGAGTTCCCAGAAGCCGTAGTCAAACATTCCGTCTTTGTGGACGCCGAACCAATATCCTTTTGGTGCGCAGTCGTGCAGAGCGCCTATTAATTCTTCGATAACTTCTACGCACTCTTCTGAGGTCCACCAGGGGCTTTGGTCGTTGTCCCAGATGTAGTCAGGTATTGTGTGGTCATAGCCTCCTCTTATTTGTCGGTAAATGTGGTCAGCAAGCTTCCAGTGTTCGCCTTTTGCTTTTGCGATTTTCGCCAGCGTGTCTAAGAAGACAGGCAGGATGTCTTGCGATCGCGATGTGCCGTATGAGACTGTGCCGCCTTCATCGTATGGGTGTGTGTTTTCTTCGTTCATTCTTCCTCCTTCCATGCTTTCTTGCATTCCCGTGATGCCGCCGAGAATGCCTTGGACATACGTTTCAGGTCGTGATGGTCAATGTGGTACTGAACCTGTGCCCCTCCGATTCCTGAGCTGGTGAATGTCAAAAGAACCGACTGGCGTCGTTTCCCAAAGGCGTCTTCAGCGGGTTTGAAGCATGTGATGCTAAGGTCTGTCAGTGCTTCTTCGAGCGTTACGAGAGCTCGTGATTGTATTTCTATTTTCATTGTTTTTTCCTAGTTGGGCGGCTCGAGTTTTTCGGTTAGGTCTAGCAGCGCACTTGCGATGACGTTTCGCAATTGCGGCAAGTCTCGTTTCTCGGCTTCAAGCATGACTAGCGCTGCTGCGGCCATTTTCAGCACTACTGCGGAGCGTGACTCGACTTTCTTCCATAGAATTGCCACCGCCATGCTGTGAAGCGCTTCTGTTGTTGCGCTTTTGATGTCGTTGGAAATGCTTTCCGGAACAATTTCGCTCGCCATTTTTTGGACTGTATTGATTAGTTCGTTTTCGTCCATTTCGTTAAAGTCGTGCGTTACTAATTTAAGGTGTTTTTTGTCGTTCATTGTTTTGTCCTGTTGTTGTGTTTCATATGTTTGCTCCAAGTGCCCTCCTTAGTTTCTTTACCCAAATTGGAGCCGAATTTAGGGTGTATGACTCGCCGAGGTTGTTCAGCAAGAGTGTTAGTGCCATCTCATTTCCGATGGCTGCTGCTGTTGGGGGCGGCACTGCGTTGCCTATTCTTTGTCGCCATCTTGTATGGCTGTTTGTCGCAAGTTCCAGGTCGCTTGGGAATCCCTGAAGTATTGCGAGTTCGTATGTTGTCAGGGGCCTGTGCCATGTCTCGTCTTGGCTGATGATCATCATTTCGTCTTGAATGTTCATCCATCTTGGGTCGGCTATTGAGAATTTGCCGCAGTCGTATTTGGCCCTTCCTGTTACGGTTGATGAGATTGCCCCCCATGGATTGACCCCGTAGTGTCCTCCGTTGGCGAAGTTCTTTTTATTGTTTATGTGGCTCGGCCATCTTGGGTCTGCGATTTCACAGGCGCCCTGATGTGTGTCGGAGCGTGCCAGTACACACCCTGATGATTCATTCCATCCTGTGATTCTGTAACGACCGTTTCCTTCTCTGCTTCCTGTTGGGCGCGGATCGCCCATGTTTATGCCTGTTGTATGGTTGCCATCTCGTTTGATAATTCTCAGGATTTCAGCTTCTCCGCTTTTGTCCCAGCTCGGGTTCAGGATTGGCGTAGGTTCTAGTTTGTAGTCAGTCAGGACTCCCGCTTCTACATTCAGGTCTTTTAGTGATCTCCAGTCTTTTCCTGCTTCGATTAGAGCGAGCCTGATCCATGTTTTTCGCGTTAATCTTGGAACGACATGCATTGGAGAATGCGAACCCGGAAGCGGTTCTTCTTTGAGTGTTTCGCCGATTGTTCGCAGCCTCCGTTTTGGGGGCTCATAAAGGAATGGGGGAACTTTGCTCGTGTGCCTTGCTACGAGTAAGAATCTTTTTCTGCTTTGTGCGAGCCCTCCCAGCTCTCCGCAGTCATGGGTCGTGTGGGCAACCGCATATCCGTGCGCTCTTAATGTGGAGTCGATTACTTCGAGAAAGTCTTTTCCTCTGCTTTTTATTCGTGGAACATTCTCAAAGATAATTAAGCTCGGTGGGTCGTCTTTGAATGCTGCCAAAGAAAGCATCAGTCCCCGTACTGTAAGGTTGTTTAGCGCCTGGTATTTCTCTGTTGCTGCGTATTTCTTGTTTAGAAGCCCACTGAACCCCTTGCATGGTGGCGACATTGCAAGAATGTCTGGGCATTCTCCGTTTGCTGCGGCGAGAATGTTCTCCGCTGTTGCTTTTTGCCAGAACATTGGCGGCGGTTGTCCGTGGAATTTTTCGTAGTCGTATTCATCAAACAGATCTAAGCATGTGCCTTTGGTTCCGGTTAGCTTGGTGAAGTCTCGGACTGCGTATGGATCAGAGTCTACTCCTCCGATACACCTTAGTCGTGCAGTTGCTGTCCCAACCCTTGCGTGGCCTTTTGACAGGCCATAGCTAAGGCCTCCTCCTCCGGCGAATAGACAGAAGTGACTGAAGGTTTTTTCGTTACCAATGATATTCAATTCTTTCTCCTGATGTTGTCGCCACCGCGATTTTGCGAGTCGGTGCGTGGCAGGATCGTCCGATTCTGTTTGTTTTGAGGTTCAGAAGTCTGTACCTCATTGACTTGCCTTGCTTTACAATCTCGACCACTTGGTATTTCTGTCCTTTGATTGTGACGAACTTCGCCATCGGGACAGTTCCGATGTAGTGCTTAGAGGCTTCTGTTTGTTTGAAGATCATTGTCTTGCGCCTTTTAGTATGTGAATTCTTTAACCGGCCAAAACCTTAGCCTGTTCCTTGATGGTCGTCCTTTTAGGGCACGGAAGAGGTCTTCCGCGTCCAATGCGAATTTTTCTCTGCATATCTCCGCAAGCTCTTTTTTCTTTTGCTTTTCAGCCCTTGCTCCCCAATCTCGTTTGTACATCTGAATTCTTCGTGCATCGTCTCTTGGCATCGGCATTGCTGTTCTCCGTTTTTTATGTTCTGACGTAAGTCTGACTTAGGTTCATGACGTGCTTTTTGAGCCAGTCTAGTTGTTGGTATCTGTTCATTTTTTCTGCTTCTGGTTTAAGCGTCAGTCGGGCTGCTTTGTGCCAGTACATTCTTGTTGTCAGTCGCTCCCAAGTTTCGTTGTTGGGATCGTCAATGAACTCTTGGTATGCCGCGTTCATAAGGAATTTGATGTCGTTTTTCAGACTTTGGTTGTTGTCCATGGTTGTGTCCTTCTAGTGTGTTGTTATGGGGCCTTGGAACGCCCTGTATAGCTGTATGTAGCCTGTGTTTGCCTTCGTAAGCAGTTGAGGCGTCCATATTACTTTTGACGGGTTGTAGAGCTCAGGATTGTCATCAATTAGTCCCATTTTGACGCTTGCCGTGTAGTAGCGCCTGAGCATTGTTAGTCCTCCCTGTATTTGTTTGTCTGGTGACATTAGATCGCACCCTCCTACAGCCATGAGCAGTGCGAGCCAAATGACGTTTTCTGCCGTTTCTTTGTTTGGATAACCGCTATGGAAGTGCATGATTTCAGCCATTTTGGGTGCGGCACTAATCCATGCGTCGGTGCTTTTGTTCATCGCTCCTCATTGAGCTGCTTTGCCAGGTTCCTTTCAGCTTGGCTTCGCAGTTGACGTATTAGGTCCTTGTGAAGCTTAGACCTTGTTTTGTTGTTGACGTTTGTTGTCAGCCCGATGAACCGTTTGAGGTCAGAAAGCTTGATTTGCTGTCTTTTCCCGTCTTTCTCAGGAACAGAGATTAATGGCGCTCCTGAGAGAGCGTACATTTCGTATCTGATCCAAAGTTCCTTTACGTTTCGTTTGGTTACCTCGGAAATTCCCGTTGCCATTGAGGTGTAGATCACAGCCCAAGTTGCTGGCCACATTTCATCTGATTCGAGAACTTCTTTGTCTTTGCACTTATCTAGACTCCAAGCCAATGGCATGTCAGACCTCCCTTTGTTGTTGTCTTTTTTTCTTTAATTCCGCCTCAATCATCTCCCCTCTCTCCAATTCCGCGTCAATGACTGCAATGGCCGCAACAAATAGTACGTTCAGCTCTGGATCTTCGTCCTCATCAATGTATGACTCGATTGTGTTCCTCAGCATTTGTATTTCATCCCGGTCTGCGTAGAAAAGTGTTGTGAAAGCCAGCAGTCCGTTAAGTATTTCAGCGTGTTTTAGGTCTGCGTATGTGTATTTTCTGTTCATTTTTCTTCCTTTTTCTTTAATTCCGCGTCAATGATCTTTTGGCTCTCTGTTTCCGCGTCAAGGACTGCAAGCTGAGAGTTAACGAGGGCCAGCGCGCAACGCAGTAATGGGTCGAGTTCTGGCTCTACGTAGTCTGATATGTACTGCTCGAGTGTGTTGCGTAGTTTGATCACTTCGTTTCGTTTGGACCAGGTCCCGTGGCGAAGGTTTGCGAAAGCCATCAGTCCGCTAAGCATTGCGGCGCTTCCCAAGTCTGCGAGTGTGTATTGTTCGTTCATTTTTTTTCCTTAGATTAGGTGTGTGGTTATCTCGTTCGATCTGTTCCAGTCACTATCTCGTTCGATCGTCACTAGTTGAGCCGCCCGACGGGGAGCCGCGAAGCGGCTTCCCGGCGGGCTGCTGCTGCCGGAACCGTGGTGTTGCTGCCGGAATCGTGAAAAAAGCAAGTCGCGAAGCGACTTGCGAAAAATTTTTTTCACATTTCGTCAAGTATTTCTCCGTAGTCCATTTTGAACACTGGTGCCTCTGGGATTCTTTCGATGCAGTGCGCGCGGCGGGGCCTTTGCACGGATTGCCATGTCGCCTGAAGTAGGCGCAATTCGTCGCGGCGTTTGCGCGTTGTCTTGAAGTCGCGGAGTTCGGCAAATTCTGCCGGGGGTTGGTGTTCGTCCGTTTGGAAGCCGTCTGTTTGATATTCGCGGCGGTGGTGATGTTCGGGCTCGTTGTCTTCATCGAAACTGTTGAGTCTTTCGCGTTTGTGAAAAAATGCCATTGTAAAACCTCGAAGGGGGGGCGCGGTAAACCTGCGCCCCCCCTTGTGCTTGTTGTTGTTTATAGACCGCTGATCAGGCCCTTGAATTTGTTCTCCTTTCGGGCGGTGTTGGTGGGTGCTTGCCATTTTTCAAGCTCTGCTTTGGCTCGGGTTTGGCGCGCTTCCCATACTTCCCGGGTGTTGGAGCACCAGAAAAACAGTTGTGTTCTGGCGGTCTTGTAATCGGGCTTTTCCCTTCGGAGCAATTCTTTCAGGCTCAAACACAGGTTGCCCTCGTGAATTGTCCAATGTTGCGCGTTGCACTTCAGTGGGCGCTTGGATGCACTGGCCAAGTCGCTAATCGCGGCTTCCCAGTCGACACGCGCCGGCGTGTGCATTTTTCGCAGCGGTTTTTGCAGATCTTCGTAATCCTCTGGAATCCGGAACAATTGAGCCAAGACGTAGAGCGCGTTCGCCCTTTCCATATTTTCAAACTCAAAGTTATAATTGAACTTTTTAAACCCATTACTCATTTTTATTTACTCCAAGCCGGCCAAGCTTCGGCCGGCAACATTTTTTTTCGTGGCCTCCAAGGGGCAGTGCCCCAACGAGAAACGGGCAAGAGTTTTCTGGGCGGCCTTTGGCCGCACCGAGCTTTAGCTCGGGGACAGACAAACTCTTGAGGCTCGCACTGCCCACGCCAAACACACCCTACTTGTGCGAGCCGACCGTTTTCGTGGGGTCTGCCACTCCAAGGACACAGAAAAAAAATTTTGCCGAGTCCGAAGCTGAAGGCGCGCTTGGAGAACAAAGCCAGGCGAAGCCTGTCCAATAAAAAAATAAGCAAGGAGCTTGAGGAGGAGCATTCTCCTCAACGGGGTGCAGGGGCAGAGCCCCTGTCCACGTCTGTACAGTGTTACGATCAGTACCTAACCTGAGTCCTGTTCCGAATTGCGCAGCAATTGGGTCGGGGGATTCTAAGGGAGCCGACGCTCCCTTGGCGGGGTGAAGGGGCAGCGCCCCTTTCCACAGTCCTGCTAAACGTGACACTCGCGCGCGCGGAATTGTTGACCGTTCATCGGTGCTTAGGCAGTCTGTAATTTGTGAGGTGACTATGGGTAGGCAGGTTAAGCACATTGAAGTGCCAGATTCAGATGTGTCCGAGCTGGAAGATATGCTCGATGATCCAAGACTTACTGAGCGCATGAAAACGAGGTTCCGCATTGTGCTATTGAAAGCAGACTTTCTGAGCCATTCTGCGGTCGCCGCTCAGTTGGGAACTAATAAGCAGTCCGTGATCAAGTGGATCAAGCGCTACCAAGAGGGAGGCATTCCGGCATTGCAGGATGATCGTGCAGGCAAAGGTGGTCCATTAGGGAGACGTCGCGTCAGACGCTCGTTAAAGGGTGCCGCAGACAAGCTGCTGTCGTCTAACAGGTCACTGAGCCACGAGGATGTGGAGAGACTGGTCCTTACGCAGTTGAGAGAGGAGCCAGACGATGAACCGGGGCAGCCATATGCTACGCATAGCAAGGTGAAGGTGCAGTTGTTGAACGTCCTGGCTGACGTAGTAAAGAGCAAGAGTGATGGTGAGAGCGTTGAAGATCTTCTGGCATCATTGTAGCTGCCTGAACAATAGTGCGGCGGCCTGAACGCTGATGAAGCTGCCTGAACGCTGAGATGCAGCTGCCTGAACAATAATGAAGCTGCCTGAACGCTGATGTAGCTGCCTGAACACTGGTGTAGCTGCCTGAACACTGATGTAGCGGCCTGAATGATGGTGCTGCGGCCTGAATGGTGGTGCTGCTAAAAAAACCGAAGCGACCCCCCTCCTTTTATATATCCGTAGAGACCCAAAATCTTGGGGAGACAGTTTTGGACCAGGCACCCTACCTTTGGTGGGGCCTCCATTACCCACGTGTCGGGCACTTCGGACCCCTATCGGGCACTTCGCGGGCACTTTTCGGGCACTTCGCAAAAAATCAACTGTCTGTAATTACTACTGTTTTACCCTAATCGGGCACTTGGGCAGATAGATGCATATATAAGGACCATCGCGCACGAGGCTTTTATGGCTCTAATATGGCATTTATCTGCCCAACTGCCCGACTACTGATTTTCGACCCTTCGGTGTTGCGTTTATGGGTCGGGCACTTTAGCTATTGCATTTTGGGTGCGTGCGCCCCACCCTCTCGGTTATGACAAAGATTGAACTTTCCAAAGAATCCGTTCCTCCGTTTCCGTTGCTCGAGGGTGTCTTACAGGCGTCTCTTGAGAGCATTGCCGGTGGGTTTGATTGTTTAAGGAACCCGCCGACTGGCCTTAGTTTTTCTGAGAACGTTGCTGCGACTTATTGGCTGTGCCGAAATGAGTTGTTGTTTTCTGAGAATCTTCGGAGACATAACCCTGCGGTTTTTAATCCCCGCCATCGGTGGGTTGTTCGTATGATTTGGCGTTTTGTTGATGAGCTTCGGTCTGATGACTTATGTCAGCCTGCTGGGACAGGGCTTGGACCAGGTGTCGAGTCGCTTGGTCCGGTTTCTGGCGAGGATGATCCTCGTGCTTTGTGGTTTGTTCGTTGGCTTATAGACTTTATGACTGCTTATCACCTGCTTTTTCATGCGGATTCCAAGCCTTTTGAGAGATCTAAGGTTTATCGTCTGTTTTGTTCGGGTGAATTGAGCGAACATAAAGACTGGGTAGGTGAAGTTGCCAAGCGAATTGAAGGGCGAAAAAAGAAAGCAAGCTCTAATTGCAGAGCTGCGGCTGTGTAAGGGTGACTTTTTCTATTTTTGTGAAAAGTATCTTCAGGTAGTTGCCAAATCTCGCGATTCATCCGGTAGCTATTTGGTTAAATTGGTTCCCAATCGGGCGCAACGAGAGATTATTGCCTCCTTGGTTCGTGGTGATCGTGCTTACGTCTTGAAGGCTCGTAAGCTTGGTGCCAGTACCATTGTGGCTGCCTACTTTTTTTGGCGATGTCTTTTTACTCCTCACTTTAAGGTGCTTGTTGTTGCCCACAAGCGCGTTGCTGCTAAGGAGATTTTTAGTATTTACTCTCGTTTTTATGCGAATTTGCCTTCTTTTTTGAAATTTAAGACTCAGGCCGCCAGTACCGAGATGCTTCGTTTTTCTCATGGTGGAGTTGTTCAGTGTACTACAAGCAGTTCGGACGATGCTCGCGGCGGCACGCCCCACGCTCTGCATTTGTCTGAGTTTGCTCACTATAATGATCTGAACAATACGTTTGCTTCGATTATGAACTCTGTTCCCGATAGTGCGATGGTTGTTCGCGAGACCACTGCTAACGGTTTGAACCTGGCCCATAAGCTTTGGCTTGAAAAGGATGGTTTTGAGAAGGTCTTTATTCCTTGGACTTGGGATATTGACTATGTTTCTGATGATAAGCCTCGTTCAAAGTTTCCTCCTTGGTTTTCTCAGTATTGTCGAGACCACAACCTTTCGCGTGGCCAACGGTGGTGGGCTTATAAGAACTGGAAGGAGAAGCAGGGCGGTAATTGGGATCTTTTTAACCAAGAGAATCCTATTTCTCCTGATGTTGCTTTTATTACGAGTGGTGGGCGGTTTTTTCAGGCGCATTTTGCTGGTTATCGAATTACCAGAGACAATGTTCACAGTTATCTCGGTTATAAGGAGTTTGTCCCTCCGCAAAAACACCGGCTTTACATTACTGGCGTGGATAGTGCGAATGGAGATCCTAATGGAGACTTGAGCGCCTTTTGTACGATGGATGTTACTGATCCCCGTAAACCTGCGATTGTTTCGTCATACTATAACTGGATGCCACTTCGTCCTTTTTCTGAGATTGTTGACGAACAGGTTAAGAGGTACGGGTCTCTTGCTGTTGTTGAGACCCCCGCCGGCACGGTTATTACTGAGCTTTTGGCCGAGAGAGGCAGGTATTTGTACCGAAGGGTCCAACATGACAAGTTTAAGGGCAGGTGGACAGAGAAACTTGGATTTAATACCAACAAAAGTACTCGCGATTTGCTTTTGAGCAGACTCCATACTGTTGTTGAGAATAGGTCTCTTACTATTCCTTGTTCTCGTTTGAAGGCTGAGATTAATACTTTTGTTTTTAAGAAGGGTAAGCCGCAGGCTGAGTCTGGGGATCATGACGATATGATCTTTGCGGCTGCTCTTGCTTTGGCTGGAAGGTCTCAGGTTGCTCAGATTGAGCGTGTTGTTCGTACTCGTCGCCCAGATAATTTAAGAGATGTTTTGGCGTTTGAGATGACTACTGGGAAGATGTTTGAGGAGGCCGTTGGTGAGGGTTATTTTGTTTCTGAGGAAGCTGACAATCCTCTTATTGATGCTATTGGCGAAATAGATAGCTTGCAGTCCCGGTGGGATTCGTGAGAGATTTCGATTTATTGGAGGTTTAGATGCTTTTGAGTCCAGAAAAATTTGCAGACGCTGTACAGAGTGCTGAATCTGCCGTTTCAGATGAGCCGGCGGTTTCTGGTGATGATTCGTCTACTGAAGATGTGGTGGAGGCTAAAGAGGACAGCGCCGAAACCGAGACAGAGGCCGAGGGTCAGTCGGAGCAGTCCTCCGACGAAGAGGTGGCTGCTGCCGCTGGGCCGGAAGAAGAGTCGGCTGACGACGATGATGGTATTGTTGGTTTATCTGAGGAAGATGAGGCTTGGCTTGATAATTATCTTGCCGGTGAGTCTTCTGAGCCAGATGCGCCTGATGGTTCTGAGATGAGCTCTCTTCTTAAGAGGATTGCCCAGCTTGAGCACGATCGGGCTGTTTCTTTGGCCGAGCGTAAGTTGAGCTCCGAGATTGATGCCGCTTCTAAGCGTTATCCCAATGTTGCTGTTGACGATATGATTGCTGCTGTCCATTCAAACCCACAAATAAAGGTCGAAGAGTGGGCATCTCGTGAGGCGAAGCGCCTTGCCGTTGTTGAGAGCCGTATTGAGGCTAGGCTTCGTAAGGAGCTTAAAATTGAGAAAGCTTCTCGTGCGGATGAGCGTTCTCCTGCTAGAGGCAAGAAGTCTAAGACTTCTTCTAAGCCTTCTGGCAAGAAGTACGGCAATGTTCGTGATGCTACGGCTGCTTTGCGCCGCGATGTGTTGTCCGGTCGTTTTGGCCGATAGGAGAGCAAAATGACTTTGCCTATGTTGAGCACAAGTAGCTTGCAGTCGATGCTGCAAGAATACTATCGGGGTCCGGTTGCTGATCAACTGAACCAGGAAGTGCTGGCTGTTGAACTGTTCGAGAAGGGCAGTTTCACTTGGGCCGGTAAAAATGTGATTATTCCATTGCACACTGGACGTAACACTGGTGTTGGCTATCGTAATGAAGCCGGCGCTGCTACAGGTGGAGCTTTGCCTTCCGCTGGTATGCAGATTCACAATCGTATTGTTTCGAATGCTACGTTCTTGTATGGGCGTTTTGAGCTTTCGGGGCCGACGATGGCTTCTGCTTCCAAGGGTGGCATGAACTCGTTCATTGGCGCTCTTGATAACGAAATGACCCGTCTTGTTCAGGACATTCGTAATCATGCAAACGTCAACTTTTTTGTTGGCAATGAGTGTCGTGGTCTGATTAATGAAAAGAAAGTTGGGCCAACTCTTGTTGGTGCTTCTACTTACAGCGCAAACCCTGCTTTGCAGGTAATGGGTCCGGCTGTCACTTTCGAATATGATGGTGATTTTTCGGTGTTTGATGGCACTTGGGTCAGCTCTGCTGGTACTGCCCCTGCTGCTGTTAACGGCGTTGCTGCTGGTCAGGCTCAAAATGCTGTTCGCATTGATTTGGTTCGTCTGGATACTTACGAAAAGTTGCCATTGACCGGTAACGATGCCGGTATCTTTGTTTCTGGCTTCAATAAGTCGCTTCGAACAATTGATATTGCTGGCGCTTCTTCGAATGTTCCAGGTACGCCTATCTTTACCACTGCTACGGTGACGCCTGGTGTTGGTATTGCGGTTTGCATGAACCAGAATCAGTTGTTTACTGCCGCTGTTCCTGCCAACTTGATGGGTACTTTCCGTTCTGTTGATCACGAGCCTCATGGCATTTTGCAGAATCTCTGCGATGATGCTTTGTTTAATATTGCTCGTAGTAATGGTTCTGCTGACGGCGGCGAGAGCTTGCAGTCAACTATTAGTACGCATGTTGTTGGTGTTGGTGCCGATGCTCGTGGTGCAGGTGCTTTTGATCCTGACCGTTTGCAGAAGCTTCTTGATGACATCGATGTTGTGTCTGGCAAGGCTCCGAATATGTGGATTATGCACAATTCGACCCGCCAGACTTACATTGCTGGTGCAATCTTGATTTCGGCTACGACTGGTGCGCGTGTTCAGCAGACTACTTCTGCTGTTACCGCTTCTGGTCTCGATGTTGGCTATGATGACAATGCTCTTGGGTACGGCGGCATTAAGATGCGCCGTAGTCGTCATTGTCCGAAGGGCATGTTCATTGCTTTGAGCACTGATGCATGGAAGCTGGCTGAGTTGAAGTCCGGTGATTTTGCCGATTTGGACGGCGCGATTCTTTCTCGTAAGGCAAATTCTGATGCTTGGGAAGGTTTCTGGCGCTGGTATCACCAAGTTGTTTGTTGTTACCCGAATGCCAACGGCATTCTCTTTGGGTTCAACTTGGCTACATAATCACAAACTTGTGGTTTAGTCTGGCTCCAGCCGTCCTTCGGGGCGGCTGGGGCTTTTTTTCTTAAATGGGGTTTTTTGTGGATTGGACTTGGAAGATTTTTGTGTTGACTCTTGCCGCTACCGTCGTGCATTTGAATATTTGGTTTGCGCGTTGGGTCTGGTTTCGATTGCGATTTGTTGAAGATAGGACCATGCTGGTGCCATCTGAATCTGGTCCGTTTGCGGATGCTATGTTAGATGATTTGGATCCAGAGATAGCGGAGATTATTGGCGATGGCTTCAGGTAGATCGTTTGCAGATAGGCAGGCCGCTGCTGCTAGAATGTCTAGGAAAAGAAAAAAGAGCGCTGGCCTTCAGGCTGGCATGACTGGCCTTGGTGCTGTCATTGGCACTATTGTTCCAGGTGCCGGCACTGTTGCCGGTGCCGCTTTGGGCGGTGCTATTGGCGGTGCTATTGATACTGCTAGTGATGCTGCTTCTCGTGGGGTTCCTGATGAGCCTTCTGGGGGCCCTTTGGCGGGTTCTCCGCGTGGTGCTCTTGCCGATGTTGTTGACAGTATTGAAAAGGCTGACAAGTATAAGGGCGCCTACGACAAGATTTCTGATTGGGCTAAGAATTTTAGTCTCGGGGGGTTTTGATGGGTTTGCCTTCAAAGATGACCGAGGCTGTTAGTAAGTCTAAAGAAGAAAAGGTTAGTCATCGTCGTCGTTGGAGAATGGCCTCCCTTTATCTTGCAGATCGTCAGTATTCTGATTTTACAAACAGAACTGGGCGTTATGTTGTAGATCCGGACAACTCTAAGCGCCGTATAACCATAAATCGTATTGCTCCTATTTATCGTTCAGCTCTTGCTGCCCTTGCTGTTGATTATCCTAGTTGCGCTGTTGTTCCTTCCTCCGGAAGCTATGATGAGATTGTGAAGGCGATGGCGACCGAGCATTGGCTTAGGTGGTTTTGGAAGTCGGATCGTGTTCGCCATAAGGCCCGTAAGCTTTTTGCTTGGCAACTTCTTACTGGTACTGCCGCTCTTCATACTGTTCATGACCGCTCTCCCGGCATGACTTACGGTAATGTTTCTTTTGAGGTTGTTCGTCCTCAAGATTTATTTAAAGAGGAAGGCGCAAGAGACGAGTTTGAGGCCGAGTGGCTTGGTGTTCGGAGTTTTTATCCTCGGTCTGAGCTTAAGAAGATGTTTCCTGAGCGTTCTTCTGTGATTGATAAGATCATTCCTGCTGATCAGCGTTCAGAGAATGATGTTGGTCATCTTCCTGCCGATCGCATTGAAGTCTTTGATATTTATTCTAAAGATGGTTCTTGGGGTATTTGGGCAGGTTCGGACTGGCTATGGAAAGGTGAGACCCCAGACAAGTGTTGCCCTGTTTCTGTTGGCCGCTTTTTGGAGCTGCCAGGTGAGTTTTGGGGCGTGGGTCTTGTTGCTCCTCTTATTAGCATTCAGAACCAGTACAACCGCTCTCGTGCTCAGTGGCTTTTGAACACTGAGCTTATGGCAAACCCTATTTGGAAGGTTCCGCGCACTGCCGGGGTTCGAAAGATTCCAAGTAAGGCGGGCGCAATGTTGATGTACAATATTGCTGGAGGAGAGCCGACTCAACAGGCCCCGGCTCCTCTCCCCGCCTATTTTAATGATTCTATTATGCAGCTTATTTCTGAGATGCATGATTCTGCCGGCGTTCACGGCCCTAGTCTCGGTAAGCGTGCTGTTGGCATTACTGCTGCTAAGGCTATGCAGGAGCTTAAGAGCGCAGACAATGCTCTTCTTGATTTGGTTCGAATTCAGGGTGAGGAGATGTTTGAGCGGGCAGCTACTTCTGCTTTGCTTTATGCTCGTCATTATATTGATGAGGAGTCGAACATTGGGGCCATGAGCTCTGAGGGTCACATTGTTCATCGTGCTATTGCTGGCGTGAATCTTGTGGATAATCCGCAGGTTCATATTGAGGCTGGTTCTTTGTTTACTGACCAGGTTGGCAATCGAGAGGATCGAATTGTTCGTTTGCTTGAGATGCAGCTTATTGATCCTGAGACCGCTTCTCGTGAGATTGCCTTTAGGACTGGCAACAAGTTTATGCTGGATAAGATGAAGGCTTATAGTCGCGCTCAGGATGCTTTGCGTGCGATTGTCGTTGGTGGTCGCGCAATTAAGATTTATCCGGACGAAGACCTGAAGGCCTATAAGGATGTGTTTGGGGAGTTTGTTCACTCTGAGCGATTCTACCTTCTTGATCCTGTTCGTCAGGAGTATTTGCGAGATACTTTTGCTGCTATTGCAACTTACGGGCAAGATCCACAGGCCTATATGATGCTGGCTCGCGGTACTGTTGTTCCGCGTCAAGACCCTCCGCAGCAGGCTCCTCGTGCTGCCGGTTTTAGTAATTCTGACGCCACTCGCCAGCAGATGTTTGAGTCTCAACAAGAAAGTTCTGCTATAAAGCAGGCCGCTGAGTCGACTCAGGGTGTAAGGAGTCCGATGTGATTAGTTATGGTCATAAAATTCGCGTTCAGGCGGCGAAGAATCTTAAGAAGAAGACCAAAAAGAAGAAGTTCTTTGATTACAATGACACTCCCGCTTGGGTCAAAAAGATCAAAAAGAAGAAGAAGAAGAAATGAATGTTAAGTATAAGGTTCTCCGTGATGCGGCCAAGAAGTTGAAGAAGAAGTTGAAGAAGAGCTCGACGCGCAGTTCTCCCAAGGATGGCACTCGTGGTCCTTCTTCTTCTAAATCTTATGGTAAGCGAAAGAAGCAGCCAAAGGATGGCACTCGTGGTCCTTCTTCTTCTAAATCTTCTGGTAAGCGAGAGGAGTTGCAAGCGAGGCGATTGGCAAGCTTGAGAAAGCAGCCAGAGGATGGCACTCGTGATTATGGTTCTCGTAAATCTTTTCCTACTAGCCATTGGGAAAAGATACAGCCATTGGATGGCTTTCCCGTCCCTATGCACCCCCACTATGATCCTGACGTCCTCTATAATGATGAGGATGACTTCCCTCACATGCAGGAGCATGAATATGGCGCTTTAGATAAGAAACGCGATAAAAAGCGAAAGAAGAAGATGAGGGCCTGATGAATACTGGTGAAGTGAAGGCGTTTTTCCGCAGACTGGCCGCAGAGCCGGACCTCACCTTCTTTGACGCTTCTGCCGAGCAGGGAGCGTGCAAGCGTGGCCATAATCGTTTTCGTCGCATTGTTATTAAGCATCGCCCTAAGTTTTGGGAAACGTTTGTTGATATTACGATTTCAAATTTGAAGGAGATTGATCTTGCAGGAGGTCCTGTGACTTTGTTTGGGGCGGCCCCTTCTGTTGGTCATGCGGCCCTTAAGATAACCTCGATGGCACAGATTGATTCTTCTTCGGCGATTACTTCTCTTTATCGGTTTTGCAGGTCTCGTTCTGAGCTTCTTTCCGCTTATGATTTGACCGATCCTGTTGCCCTTATGTCTGGCCGTAAGATTGAGTTTCCTGATAAGATTTCAGGGACTTTTAGGCTTTATTATGTGCCTAACTCTTCTGTTGACTGGACTTCTAATGTCGCGTTCGTTGACGACTTCTCTGAGTATCATGATTTGATTGCTTATTTTGCTTATGAGGAGTATGCCGCTCTTGATCAGGCATTTCCTGATGCTATTCGCTTGAAGTTGGATAGACTTCAGCGGGAGTTTGTTGAGCACCTTTCTGAGGGTGTTGTTCTTGATGTGGACCAGGTTAGTTATGAGGCTAATTGGTAGTTGGAGTTTCTGATGTCTCGATCTTTTGGTAAAATGCTGCACTCTGGTGCTACCGGAACTGACCCTGTTCCTTCTATGCGCGGCGTGTTTGTTGCTGCTGGCCCAAACCAGCTTACGTTGGCTCCCGGTGGTCATTTTGCGGATGATTACTTTAACGGCTGGTCTGTTTCTGTAGACACCGGCGCTTTGGCTGGTTCTGAATATACTATTACTGATTTTGTTGGTGCTACTGGCGTGGCTGTTGTCAGCCCTAATTGGTCGTCGGTTCCTGCGGCTACTGATTTTTATTCTGTTACCAACGACTTGAATTCTTATGCTTGCGGAAGAGGCATGGCTGTTATTACAACCATGGTTACTTCTGGCACAAAGACCTTCACCCTCTGGGGTCTTACTTCGAGTGGCTGGGGGATTATCTTGGATTATGGCGATAATCCGAGTGCCGCCCATCCTGCTTCTACTGGTGAGCGGGCCGCTACTGTCGCTGGCCGCCTGTATCGCGACGTTGTTAATGTTGCTCCTTATGATTCTCTTTTTCTTCAGATGTCCGGCGGAACAGGGACGGCCTGGTCTTGGATAGACGCGGTTTGATATGGCTGATTGGCTTTCTGGTCATATTGAAGTTTTGCTGATGTTTGTCGGCGGCCTTTTTTCCCTTGGCGCTTTGTTGTGGCGCGGGGCTAGCGACACCCAGAAGGTTATAGGCAGTCTGACAATGATTGGTCATCGTCTTTCTGAGGTTGAAAAGAGCATTCGTATTGCTAGTGACTCTCGCGCTAAGTTGCATTCTCGTATTGATGATTTGGCCTCTCAGACTGATGGTCGCGTCAACGAGGTTCGTGAGCGTGTTGTTGTTTTGGAAACTAGGGTTGGTGGGGCGTGAACCTTGATGCTGGTGATATTGCCGTCGTGGGTGGGGGCGGGACTGCTGCTCTTGGTTTTGTTCTTGGGGTGGTCACTCGCTATGTTTCTCCCCGCCTTTCAGCCTTGAGTGGCCGTATTGAAAAGCTTGAGTCCGGCCTTGGTCGTGTTGATGAAAAGCATGACTTGCTTTTGGATCGGGTTAAGGAAGGTCTTCTTGAGCAGAGGGAGATAACAGGCAAGAAGGTTACTGAGGTTCACCTTAAGCTTGATGCAGAGCTTGCTGATCTTAGAAAGGATATTTCCACTGTTCGCGAGGGACTTGGCTACCTTCGTGGCAAAACCACAAAGTCGGGGTCTGAGTAATGAGTTTTGTTCGCAATTCCGATGCGATTGATTGGGTAAAGGGGAAGCTGGATTCTTCTGAAAAGCTTACTTGGGATGACATTATTGAGCTTATAAGGTTTGCCCAGGACGAGCTTGGCGTTGCTCCTGACGGGAAGCCCGGAGCAAAGACTCTTTCTGCGCTTCGCGCCAACTCTGATTCTTCTTCCGATGTCCCCATCCCGCGTGGCCGTATTGGCATGAAAAAGGTTTATGGTGATCCCAGCTGGGTCAAGCTTCCTCGTGGTCGTGCGGTTGATTTGGATGATGACTGGGAGAAAAACAATATCCGCTGGTTTCGATTGCACACAGGAAAAAGAGTTCGCCTTCATAAGCTTATTGGCCATGAGTTTGTTGCTTTGTTTGAAAAGGCGTGCAAGGAGAGCGGGTATACCCCAAAAAGTGTTCAGACTTTTGTTCCGAGAGTTATCGGAGGAACGAACAGGCTTTCGACACACGCTCTTGGAATTGGAATCGACTTTGACCCTCGCGAAAATGCAATGGGCGGCAGGAATTTGGTCAACCCCAATGAGCCGACTTTGGTTAGGCAGTTTCCGAAATTTCTAGAAGTCTTTCGTTCGGCAGGGTACACCTGTGGCGCCGACTGGAAAATGAAGGATGACATGCACATACAGAGAGGTGGATAATGAGCGTCCCTATGGCTGTTTCTACTACAGAGGTTGTTGCAAAGGCCGCAGAGGCAGCCGGCAATAGTCTTTTGGACAGTGCTTGGCCTGTTCTTTCCCAATACTGGTGGCTGCCTACCGCGCTTTTGGTATTGCGCATTTCTCAGCCCTTTCTTTTCAAGCTTTCCCAGCGAACTGAGGCGACATGGGATGATAAGCTTGTGAAGGTTCTCGCTTGGATTATCGGTGCCGTTGAGCGCCGTAAGGACGATTAGTGAAGTCTTTGCTGCGCCTTATTGGCGCGCTTTCTCTTCTTATTGAGGAGTTTGTTGAGGTTGGCGGTGTTAGACTTTTGGTCGAATATCTTCGCTCAGGAAAGTCTCGGGCCGACGCTCAGGCTCAGCTTGCGCTTGCGGAGCTTCTTGAGATGCGTGACGTTGATGGCGTTGCTTCTGCTTGGGACGATTGGGATGATGAGTTGCAGCGGGCCGGAGTCTCCTCGCGCCCCTCTGGGGAAGACAGAGGTGAGCCGCAATTCTGATGGCTCTTATCGGGTTAGTGCGGGCTGGATGGCCCGCAGGATGTCTTTTGAGCGGAGCCTTCTTCAACAACTAAAGAGGTGTCGGTGATGGCTAGCGCAGGACAGGAGGTTGAGCTTCTTTCTTCTGGCATGAAGGCCGACTCCGCAGATAAGGGCACTTTTTATCAGAACCTTCGTTTTCGTCGTGGCGAATGGTCTACGCGCCCCGGCTTTGGCCAGGTTGCTCAGTTTGATTCGACAATGAGCCTTCAGACTGAGGACAAGTCTACTCAGTATGGCTATGGCGAGCCTTTAGGCTCTTATTCTTTTGTTACTAACTTCGGCCATACCCAGTTGCTTACATTGTTGCCTTTGAGGGCGTTTACCGGCGACACCGAGATGGGCAACCTTGGTGTCTGGATCGACGGCGTTGCTGTTAGCATTTACGACTATACCTCTGACTCAAGATGGGAAGAGGTTTTGTGTCGTCATACTTCTAAGATTACTGACGATCTTTTTCCCGTCAGGGACATGAAAGGGGTTTATCAGACTTCTCGTGATGCTGATTTTTCGGACTGGGAGTATCAGGGGTCTTCAAATTGGTTTTTTGAAGAGTTTAACGATGCTGTTTATTTTGGTTCTCCTGAAGTCGGCATGTTTGTTTATGTTCCTGCGGACTTTTCTTCGCCTAGAAGGCAACAGACTGAGGGCGCTGCTGATTATTCCTTTATTCGCGGTTATGGCGAGTCGGCGGTTGTGAAGCGCGTTTCTGCTAGTGAGGGTTCGGAGTACCGTTCTTTTTCTTATTTTGATCGGGCAACTTATCCCCAACCTGTTGATGTTTGCTCTTGGCAAAATAGACTTGTTATGGCTTCTGGCAGGGATCTTTATTTTAGCGACGAAGGCCGTCCTGCCGCAATTATCAGCACGAATGTTGTTTCTGTTCCCGGTGACAGCGAGATTGTTGCCATTGAGCGTTCTCGTGATGGCGTTCTTGTTTTTTTTAAGAACTCAGTTTGGCTTTATTCTCCGAGCCGAGGGCTTTTATCCAATGCCGGTCGCAGTGTTCGCATGTGCGACGGCGTTGGCTGCATTTCCTCTCAATGTGTGGTCGCCGCTGATGACGGTGTGTTTTGGGCCGACAGGAATGGGGTTTACCTAAGTTCCGGAGGTTTGACTTACAAGAGGATTAGCGATGATATTTTTCCCTTCTTTCAGAGCTTTTTGAGCAATCCTTTATCTTCTTATTGGACTGACCAGGGGCATACTGATCTGTCCGGTGAAAGCCCGACCACCTTGTATTCTGTTGTTGATGCTGGCCGGATGACGCTTTCTTTTGACAATGTTGATCGTCACTTGTTTTTTGTTTGCCCTGATCTTGG